>JGI24711J26586_10000055_pt1 | contig 71866 bp, 56 predicted proteins | sample BioPla3DNA1_FD_26586 | JGI IMG/M metagenome (IMG submission 26586)
CCAAGCGCCAAACCGTTAAGTACAAGTGAACGATGCAACAATGGAAATCATTTATTGCTATATATAGAAAACATTTTTATCGCAAAAGTGCTATTTATAAAAAACATTTTGTATTTTTGCATTTGATATACTCAATGGAATACAAAAGACATTTTTATGGACAGTTTAGTAAAAATTTATCTGCGGTTATTACAGGAAACAGATGCAAGTACTTTTCGCTATCTTTATCCGAATATTGACTGGAATGAGCGATGTATCGCTATTGTTGGTGCAAAAGGCGTTGGGAAAACTACCCTATTGTTGCAACATATAAAGACTACTTTTGCAAAGAAAGACGAAGCACTTTTCGCTAGTTTGGATAATACTTGGTTTGCTAATCACACTATACTCGAATTGGCTAATGAATTTTATATGAATGGTGGAACGCATCTGTTTTTAGATGAAATACACCATTATCCTAATTGGGCAAAAGAAATTAAAAACATTTACGATAGTTTTCCAAAATTAAAAATCGTATTTACAGGTTCTTCACTTTTGCAAATTTACAAATCAACGACGGACTTGTCAAGGAGGGTTGTTTATGAAAATTTAGAGGGCTTGTCTTTTCGGGAATTTTTGAAGTTTGAAAAAATGGGTGATTTTTCAACATTCTCATTAGAGGAAATTGTAGAAAACCACCAAAATATCGCATTTAAAATCACAGAAAACGTGAAAATAATGCCGTTATTCAAAAAATACCTAAAAAACGGCTATTATTTGTTTTATAAAGAGGGATTAAGAAAATACGAGCAGAAATTGCAAGAAGCGATAAACAACGTGATTGACGTAGATGTGCCGGCAATTGAGAATATTGAATTTGAAAGTCGATACAAATTGAAAAAACTAATGGCAATTCTCGCCACATTAGTTCCATACACACCCAATATCACAGATTTAGCAGTAGCAATAGACAGCAACAGAAACAATACGGTTAAATATTTATCCTTATTGGAAAATGCAAAGTTGCTGAACCTGATTTCTTATAAAAACAAACGAATTGGTGACCTGACGAAACCCGACAAAGTCTTAATGAACAATACTAATTTATCCTATATTTACGGCAATAACACAAATATTGGTAGTATAAGAGAAACGTTTTTTGTAAATCAGTTGAATGCAATTTCTGATGTAGTTCTTGCACCGAAAGGCGATTTTATGGTTGATAAATACACTTTTGAAGTTGGTGGTAAAAATAAGACTTTTGAGCAGATTAAAGATATTCCACACAGCTTTGTTGTGGCTGACGACATTGAAATCGGACACAAAAACAAAATTCCACTTTGGCTTTTTGGAATGTTATATTAACAATAACACCTGCACCTAACATTTTGCTATAAGGAACAACATTCCAGAGTGGGGAAATAATATAACTAAAGAGGAAAATCTATCCTGCCCCCTAATTTTTTTTATTTCAAAAAGAAGAAGAAAGAATTAAAAGGCAGAATAAACAATAAACAAGAGTAAAATTTACCTTCATTGAGACAACGAGAGTAAATTTTTAGTATTTTTGCCCTTGTATTGTAAATGAGAGTAAAACTTACATTTGAACAATATGAGCAAATTTGACCCAAAAATACCGTACAACAACCTACCTTTATTACCACCAAAGGCAGACATTGAAACAAAAAGAATACTTCGCAAAACTATTTCGGCAGGTAGAACGTTAGCTCAACTAAACGGAACGCTTTTGAACTTGCCAAANCCGACCCTGTTTTTAGATACCATTTATTTGCAGGAAGCAAAAGCGAGTTCTGAGGTTGAAAATATAATAACGACAAACGATGAACTTTACAAATCGTTGGTTGCCGGTAGAAAAGTGGAAAATCCGGCTACCAAGGAAGTTTTGAGATACAAAGAGGCTCTTTGGTTGGGTTTGGAACAGTTGAATAAAAAGCCGTTTATCACAACTAATCTTTGCATTAGCATTGTTCAATGTATCAAACAAAACACAGCTTCCATTCGGGTTACACCCGGAACAACATTAAGCAATACAAAAGGCGAAGTAATTTACACCCCACCATGCGGAGAAAATATTATTCGTGAAAAATTGGCAAACTTAGAAAAATTTATTAACGAAGATGAAAGTATTGACCCACTTATCAAAATGGCGTTATTGCACTATCAGTTTGAAGCCATTCACCCTTTTGCAGACGGTAACGGACGAACAGGAAGAATTTTATTGTTGTTGTACCTCAAACTTTCGGGATTGCTTGATACGCCAGCCATTTATTTGAGTGAATACATAATCAAAAATAAAGCAGATTATTACAAATGTTTGCGAGGTGTAAGCGAAAAAAACGATTGGGAAAATTATATTTTGTATATGTTGGATATGATTGAAGTAACTTCAAACAAAGGTTTAACGCGTTTGAATGAAATCACAACTGCAATTACAAAAACTGCGGACGAAATAAAAGCAAAATTGCCCAAAATTTACTCCAAAGATTTGGTTGAAATTTTGTTCCGTTTGCCCTACACCAAACGCCAACATTTGATTGATGAAAACATCGGAAATCCTAAAACAGTCGGTAACTATTTACAGACATTGGAAAAGCACGGATTTTTGAAATCAGTTAAGGTAGGGAAAGAAAAATTGTATCTGAATGAACAGTTATTGAATATTTTAGAGAGAATATAGAACAAAAGCCCAGCTGCCAACACAGGCGGAATAAACAATTACGGTTTTACAAGGTAGAAGGAAGAAGGTAGAAGGTAGAATTAAAGGCGGAAATCGGAAGGCGGAATGATTTCTGATTTATCAACCTGATTATCAGAAACATAAATAATAATTTTGAATATGTTCGTAGAGACGTTGCATGCAACGTCTCTACAGACATGGCATTGTATCCATTTATGTATCAATATGTTATGATTTTGATCTCGTAATTCGTAATTCGTAATTGAATAACTTTCGACATTTCATTCCGAAATCCGAAATCCGAAATCCGAAATAACGTTTTACTTTTCCAAAAAGTAGTTCACCCCATTTTTAAAAATGGGTTGATTGTGATTGCCTTCGATGTTCTTGAAGATATCCTTTCCGGCGCGTTCGCTGTGTCCCATTTTGCCTAAAATGAGTCCGCAGGGTGAAACAATACCCTCAATGGCAAAGTGAGAACCGTTGGGATTGAATGGGGTATCCATCGTGGGTTCTCCGAGATCGTTGCAATATTGGAATGCCACTTGTCCTTTGTCAAACCACTCTTGTGCTTGCTGATCTGAAACCACCAACTTCCCTTCCCCGTGAGAGAGTGCCACCTTGTGTATTTCTCCCGGTTTGAAAGAGGAGAGCCAGGGAGAATTATTGGAAGTTACTACTGTTTGTGCAATATGCGAAATATGTCGATTGATATCGTTTCTGTACAGTGTGGGTGAATTTTCAGAAAGATCACCCAACTTGCCACCGGGCAATAAACCTGATTTAATCAGAGCCTGGAATCCGTTACAGATACCGATAATGAGATGTTTTTTGGTTAAATGTCGCTCAATCGCTGCTTTGATCTTCTCGTTATTCAAAACATTGGCGATAAACTTGCCACTGCCGTCCGGTTCATCTCCGGAACTAAATCCGCCACTCAACGCCAAAATATGGGACTGATCAATCGACAATGCCAATTGTTCAATCGACTCCTGAATATCTTTAGAGGTTAAGTTTTTGAAAATCAGGAGTTTGGTTTCTGCACCTGCCTGTTCAAATGCGCGTGCAGTATCATAATCGCAGTTGGTACCCGGAAAAACCGGAATCAATACCTTAACTTTCTCTGTTTTAGAAGGATAGGGTTGATAGGTAATCGGTTTGTGATACTCCTGCTTCACCAACACTTTATCGTGATCCATTGCGGGTACCGTTTCGGGATAGATTGACGCAAAGGTTTTTCTCCAGGCTTGCAATGCTTTTTTCTTATCGATCGGCTGCTGATTAATCCTCCATTGATGATCTACCGTTCCCAACAGCACCGCATCAGGAAAATCCAGGGTTTCTGTGCTCTCTACAACAAAGCTTCCGTAGCGATATCCGAAAAGATCCTCCTCAGTTGTGATGTTAAATCCGAGATCATTTCCGAAACTCATTTTCGCTAAAGCTTCTACGATACCACCCATTTGAACGGCAAACGCCGACACGATCCTTTTCTGTATGACCTGCTCGTGCACAAAGCTAAACACTGACTTAGCCTGCTCTACGTTAACTACACCGTTTTGAACTACCTTCCCCCCTATTATATAAATTTTATTACTAATATCTTTAAATTGGGGAGAGATAATGTGAGCCGCATTACCAGTAGTAATTGCGAATGAGACCAAAGTGGGGGGTACATTCAAATCGTGGAACGTACCACTCATAGAGTCCTTCCCTCCGATAGATGGAAGGTGAAACTGATTTTGAATCCGGATTGCACCCAACAGCGCTGCAAACGGCTTACCCCATTTCTCAGGCGTGTTCCCCAGCTTCTCAAAATACTCTTGAAAGGTGAATCGGATATTGGAATAATCGCCTCCGACAGCCACAATTTTAGCCATCGATTCGAGGATAGCCAGCTGGGCACCATGGAAAGGAGAACGCTCAGAAATAAACGGATTGTACCCGTAACTCATAATGGAACAAGTGGAAGTAACCCCGTTTCTCACCGGAATTTTTTGCACACTTGCCTGTGTTTCAGTGAGTTGATGTTTCCCTCCGAAAGGCATCAATACCGTAGAAGCACCGATGGTAGAGTCAAACATCTCAATCATTCCCTTTTGGGATGCTACATTCAGGTCGCCCAAACGCTCATACACTTGCTCTGCTAACGTATCCCCTTTCACGGGAAGAGGCTCCATAAAGTTCTCTTGAATTGGGTTCACGGTTACATCAGCCTGCTGCCTAACGCCTGAACTATTGATAAAATCGCGGCATAAGTTCACGATAGGATACCCATTCCAGTTGATGAGCAGTCGGTTTGTGTCGGTTACTTTAGCAATCACTACAGCTTCGATATTCTCCTCCGCGCAGTAGGACATAAAGAGTTCCTGATCTTCGGGAGCCACCACAACGCTCATTCTCTCTTGCGACTCACTAATCGCTATTTCCGTACCATTCAATCCTTTGTATTTGGTTTTCACGGCATTCAGATCGATTTCCAATCCATCTGCCAACTCTCCAATCGCCACACTCACTCCGCCTGCTCCAAAATCGTTCGATTTTTTAATCAATTTCGTTACGTGAGGTTTTCTGAATAATCTCTGAATTTTCCGCTCTTCCGGAGCATTTCCTTTTTGCACTTCCGCAGCGCTTACTTCCAACGATTCGGTAGTGTGTTCCTTAGAGGATCCGGTTGCCCCACCGATTCCATCTCTTCCTGTTCTGCCCCCAAACATAATCACCACATCCCCGGGAGATGGCGTTTCACGACGTACATAATGAGCCGGAACCGCTCCCACTACAGCACCAATCTCCATTCTTTTCGCTTTATACCCCTCGTGGTAGATCTCTCTGACGTGAGTAGCAGCCAACCCAATCTGATTGCCGTAAGAAGAGTAGCCTTGTGCGGCTGTTTTCGAGATTACCTGTTGAGGCAGTTTCCCCTCAATGGTATTTTCTATCGGCTCGGTAATATCGGCAGCGCCGGTTACTCTTAGAGCCTGATAAACATAACTTCTGCCACTGAGCGGGTCTCTGATGGCACCGCCTACACAGGTGGATGCACCGCCAAAAGGTTCAATCTCTGTAGGGTGATTGTGGGTTTCATTCTTAAACATCAAGAGCCATTGCTCTGTTTTACCATCCACGTCCACATCGATATAAACACTGCAAGCGTTCACCTCTTCAGAAATCTCCATATCGTCCAAATTGCCGATTTTACGCTCATGCTTACCGCAAATGGTGGCCATATCCATCAACGTCATCGGTTTTTTAGACTGATGTACATTTTCTCTTAACTCAAGATATTGATTGAAAGCATCTTGCATTTGATCTTCAAATTGAGAAGGAGTGAAAGTGATATTTTTCAATTCCGTTTCAAAGGTAGTATGTCGGCAGTGGTCACTCCAGTAAGTGTCCAGTACTCTGATCTCTGTATCTGAAGGATCTCTGCGTTCCTCTTCTTTAAAGTAACGTTGCACAAAAAGAAGATCTTCAAAAGACATCGCCAATTGTAGTTTTTCTCTGAACTGAGCGACCTTTTCGGGAGAAAAGTTAATAAATCCGTGATGGATCGGAATCTCTTCCACATGAATATTTTCGGTGTGATCCAGGATATTCATGTTTTTCTCTTTGGCTTCTACCTCGTTGATGCAATACTTTTTGATTCTGTTGAGTACCTCATCTGAAAGGTTCTCCTCAAAAACCAATAATCTGGCACTTTTCACCAGCGCTTCGTTGTCCGGATCTATCAATCCCAAACATTGCATCGCACTATCTGCCCGTTGGTCAAACTGTCCATCCTGAAGTTCAATTGCAAAGCAGCAATGATTTTGATGATCAAACCGATCAAAAAGGGTATCGGTCACCGGTTCGGAAAACACCTGTCTCTTTGATTTTTCCAACAGCTCCGAATCAATATTGAAAAGATCATAAATATTGATCAATCTCAATGAAGATAGATTCAGATGCAAATTGCGGTTTAACTCATGAAGGAGTTCCAGTGCTTCCACTCTAAAACCCTCTTTTTTCTCAACAAATAAACGTGTTTTCTGACAAATGGCCATATTATAAATTTATTTAATAGTTCAAACAACTTTTGCGATGATAAATCACTTTACACAGTAAATTCAAGGATAGCAAATATCACTGCTATAATAAACGTAACTGTTACAATTCCTCTTCCTGTCAAATCATATTTTAATTTCAGGAGGTAATATCTCAAAATAAACAGATTGGGTAAAATACTTATAATAAGCAATTTTTGAATGGAGACTACCCCAATTTTTCCTGTTTTTTGTTCAATAAAAAAAAGAATCAGTCTTAACAAACCAAATAACAGGAGCGGAGCAACAGTTCCTAAAAATATCCCCATCCATACTGAATCTTTCCTCAATTTTTCTACTATTCTTCCCATTTCTTTAATGAATTAATATGTTGATGTGCTGTTAAATCGAATTGAACCGGTTGAACCGAAACATAATTATTTCGCAATGCCCATTCACAACTATCTTCACCATGATCGGTATCAAACAACTCTCCAACAAGCCAATAATAAGGTCTGCCGTAAGGATCAAATTGCTCCACCAAATCCTCATTCCAGTATCCTTTCGTTTGTCGGGTTACTTTAATCCCTGCTATGTTCTCTATCGGTTGTTTAGGAATATTGACATTGAGGCTGGTATGAGCGGGAATTCCATCCTTGAGTGCTTTTTCAATGATGTTTGATGCTATTTTTGTGGCAGCATCAAAATTGGCATTCGGTGAATAATCCAGTAATGAAAACCCTATAGCGGGAATATTCTCAAAACTGGCTTCAATGGCAGCTGCCATCGTCCCGGAATAAAGAAGACTTACTGAAGAGTTGGCTCCATGATTAATNCCTGAAAGCACCAGATCTATTTTTCTGTTTCGTAAGACTACTTTTTGTGCTAATTTGATACAATCTACCGGCGTTCCGTTGGTTTTATAAAAAGATATTCCATTCTCATTTTTATATTGTTCAATGCGCAGTGGGACAATCGTAGTAATGGCATGACTCATTCCCGATCGCGGTCCATCCGGTGTAATGACAACCACTTCTCCAAAAGAGGCTGCTGCTTCAATCAAAGCTGCCAATCCCTTGGCTTCGTGTCCATCATCATTGGTAACTAAAATTAATGGTTTATTGTTTTGCATACTATTTCTTGATTATTTTTTGGTTAAAAATTAGATAATTATTTTGTAAAATTTGTATAAAATAGAATCCGGTTGTCAATGATTCTACATTAATAGTTGTTCTTGTATCCAAAATTGTTCCTCTTGATACTACTGCTCCAACTGAGTTGCAGATCACGTAGTTAAGATCTCCTTCCATTCGTTGTTCTGAGAGAACCAGGTTCAGCTGATCTGCCGTTGGATTGGGATAAATCAGCAGTTGATCGGCAGTCACCTCATCAATTGATGAAGTGCCACCAGCTATACTCACTTCATACACTCTTTGGTAACTGTACTGCCCTGACAAATAGGTAATTCTGACCAAATCAACACAAGGTTGATATACAGATGGTTTAACCGACACTTCTATATGATTATTTTCCACTTGTAGTGGGAGTATTTCTCCAACAGGACTAAGAGTGCGATATACGCTCAAATGATTTCTCAAGCTTTCCAGTTTGAGTAATCCCGGTTCTGCCGGAGCATCTCCAAAGTTCTCAACCGGAACAACTAGGTGGACTCTCTCTCCATAGTCAATAACTCCATTATTGTTTCCTCCGGAAGTGTGGTCATCAACCAGCAAATCTCCTGTAAATAGTGAAGGTGCTGCAACCTGCTCATTGAAATAAAAGTAACGGGTCTCTTCTTCATCCTCTATTTCAAGTACAAATTCAGCAATTGTTCCGTAGGGTACCTGAGGAGAAACATAAACTTGAAACTGATTGGAAATGATATATTCTGTCAATCCATTGATAGATTGAACTTGTAAATTACCGTTTTGTAAAGAAACAAAAGGATTGTTAAGTGTCAGTCTAACATTGATTTGCGAAGATGCCTGAAGTCCAATATTAAAAAGACTCATCTTCATGGTATAGTTTCCTCCTGTTTTTAACTTCTCCACTTTATTTCCCTGATTATCAAAAAATTGATGATCAGTGTAAATAACTAAAGGTTCTTCTGAACTTAAAATAACAAACTGTCCTTGATAAGGAATATGGTTCATTTTTGTAATCACGACACGAACCGTATCATTGTTATTCAGAGAAGTGGGAAGAGTGATCGTAGCGGTTCCCCCTTGAATCGTTCCGGTTCCAATAACCTGATCTTGCAGAGAGAGTGCCACATAAGCACCCTCAACAGGAGAGTTTACAACGATTTGTGTAGAAGTTAAAGGAAGAATTGATGGGTGTGTTGCAGTAATAGCTACAGCTTCATCTGTTCTAATCATAATACTGGGGTCACTAAAGAGAACCCACGTTCTTGCTGTTGAATAGTCTGAATGCATATCAAGCATATGCATAATTCCACCAAAAGCAATTGCACCAAAAGTTTTTCTGGTTTGATTGGGAGAAGTATTTGTTATAATCTCATTCATTTTATCCTGGGCTGTCATCGGAGCATTCCAAGGTTGATTGATTGTTGACATCAAAGCTCCAACAGCACCGGTAGGCTTTCCATTTTTCGTTGCACGTAGCCAGGCTTCAGCAAAGCAAAGTCTGCTTACATAGTTCCCATTTTGACAAGCTACAGAAATAATAAATGGAAGTTTTTCACTATTCGATAATTGTGTAACATTATAATTAGAAAATCCCGATGTAATAAACATATCATAATCCCCGTGACCACAATAATTAATTAATCCAACCCCGGAATTGACTGCATTGGCAACCATCGAAGCAGTAGGATGTCCAGGTGCATCTAATCCTCCCTGACTTCCTTCAAAAAACTCATATCCATTATCATAGGTATAGCTATTCAACAGTTGGTTAATATTTCTAATATGCTCATGATCATACTCTCCATTATGTCCGGGACCCTCATAAGAAGCAATTCCCGCATAGGTTGAATGGTGAGATTGATCGAGTAATCCCTGATCATACCGAATAAACTTATCTACTTGAACATTCACTTGACTCACGTTTTCAGCTGAGATTTTCCCAAGTAAAATATCAGGATAGGAATCACCCCCGGCAACCTCTACATAAAAGTTATCAGATGGTGAACCTCCAACGTAATAAACAGGAAATTGCTGATTATCTCCAACAATAATCACATACGCTAAATTATGGGTATTATAGAAGTTTTGAATGTATGATTTAATGGCAGTAGTACTATTCCCGGCAGTGGTCACAGAAACAATAGTCGTAGGAATACCCGTTTTAATTTTCCACTCTTTTAATGGTTGAAGTGCCGGAATAAAGTCTGCCGGTGCAATAATCAACATTTCGCCCTCTTCAGACAATGCAGTATAGCGATCCACAACCGCATTTTCGTAATTTAAGAAGTGATTCGCATAGATTTGATCAAAAACTCTGTTATTTTTAGGAGCACGAATCATGTTGGTTACCGGTGAATCATAGGAGATTTTAACAACCAACGAATGATACGCTTTCAACTCCTGTTTCACAGGATTATAGTCAAATGGATAAACGATAACCGGTACGCCCATCAAATCTCTCAACTGATAAATCTCCCCAAAATGAACGGGTTCATTCTGCATAAATCTGTCCTTAAGGTATTGCTCTCCCTTCACAAATGGGATAGTTGAAGGATTTACATCACGGTATAAAACACCTTTTGATGGAGCCAATTTAAAATCGGATATCAATGAAAAATCGGATGATATTAACTCCATTATCGGTTGTACTCCTTCGGGAATTATCAAAGAAGTAGCACTTTTTAATAGTTCGGGAGCCCCCTTTTCTTGCACAGGATACGCTTGACTCATCAGCAACTGATACATCTCTTCCCCTTCTACTTGCACAGGAATTGTAGTATACTCAGGAAAGTCAACTCTTACAATAATCTCCTGATTGGTTTGCGAAATGAGTGTAAAGTGAACCCCTTTTGCATGTATGAGATAAGAAAACAAAAGTAAGAATAGCGTTAAAAAGATTGATTTAATTTTCATAATTTACAAATTATTATTTAAAAAGTTTTCAATATCCCCTTGTAGGGAAAGTATGGTTTGAATTACTATTTTTATCATTTCCGGTGTTAAATCGTAATATACCGGCAAAGAAATTTCACGTGAATAGAGGTCATAGGAGACCGGAAAATCTTCTATACGATAACCTCTGCTTTTGTAGGCTGTCAACATGGGCAATGGAATAAAATGCACATTGACACCTACCCCTTGCTCCGCAATTTTTTGAATCAACAGGTCTCTTTGTTCTTCTGTTATTCCCTTAATTTTCAAAGGATAAACATGGTAAGAGGATTTTTTGTTTCCTGACTCATATTCCGGAACCTCAAAGATATCATACTGCGAAAAGGCTGCACTATAAGTGTCAAAAATCTCTTTTCTTTTCACCAGCATATCCTGTTCATAGCGTTCCAACTCTACTAAACCTATAGATGCCAAAACATCAGTCATATTACATTTGTGTCCCGGTTCTACTACATCATATCTCCAGTTTCCCGGTTTAGTTTTAGTTAGTGCATCTTTTGTCTGCCCGTGTAGAGATTTAATAACGAGTTTTGAATAGATTTCATCAACATCAAAAGGCTCAGGCAAAGCAATACAGATCGCTCCTCCTTCCGCAGTGGTCAAATTTTTCACTGCATGAAATGAAAAAACGGTCAAATCACATAAAGAACCCGTTTTCTTATGCTTATACTCAGCTCCAATGGAGTGAGCCGCATCGGAGAGTACCAAAATACGTCCCAATTTTTCCTGTTCCGGAGTGCGTGCCTGAAACTTAGATTTCACTTCAGGATCATTCACAATCCTGTTGATTTCATCATAATCACAAGGATATCCCGCTATATCAACAGGTATAATCGCCTTTGTCTTTTCAGTAATAGCGCCTTTAATTTGATTAACGTCAATATTAAAATCGTTCCGAACATCCACCATAACAGGCTTAGCACCACAATGTACAACCACATTAGCGGTAGCACAATAGGTATAAGCAGGAACGATAACCTCATCTCCTTCCTGAACACCATACCAGCGCAATGCCAATTCCAGTCCGGCAGATCCGGAATTTAAACAAACTACTCTGGGAACATCAACATATTCCGCAATTTTTTGCTCAAACTTTTTAGTTCTGGGACCCGTTGTAATCCACCCTGAACGAAGCGCTTCACTCACTTCTGCTACAATTTTATCATCAATACGGGGTGGTGAAAAAGGTATCTGCATAGTCATTATTCATTAAAAGTTTGAACCTGTTTGAGTTTCTTTTTTTGTTGAGTAGTTTCACGTATTTTTCCGAAATTGGTGGAAATATTGATATAAATCGGGGCTGCACCAATAGCATAATGTGAACGTGCAAAACCCAACTGAATCGATTTGATATTCAGTGAAAAACCATAAGAAAGTCCGGCAGCTGTTCGACGTACCGGTATCAACATCTCCTGGCTTCTGTTGTAATTAAATGAAGCGAATAAAGAAAAAGAGGGTGATGGTAAAATTTCAACTCCAAAGGTAAAATGTCTGAAAAAGTTTTTTACTCCCTGTTCAAATAGAGAAGGATATTTAGGTTCTCCTGTAATGGCATCCACTTGAATAAATGGATTATCTCTCCCCACATATCCCATTTCCCATTTATAAAGTGAGTGTAGTGATATGTGAAAACGAGCGGGAAGGTGTTCCAGTTTCTTAGAGAAAGCCAACTGAATATCAAACGGTAATCGTTCATATTTCCCCGGAGTATAGGTTACAATTTGAGAACCCATATTTTTGAAGAGTATGGATAACCCGAGTTGCTTTTCAGGATTAAAATAGGTTCCTGCCACATCCGTACCCAATCCAAACGAATTGTACTCAGCGTAGTTGGAGTAGATCAATTTTAAATTTGCCCCTATTGAGAAATGAGGACTCAACTTCCTACCCCACCCCACAGTGGCAACATAGTCACCTGCGGAAAAAGTTCCTAAAATATTGCCCGCTTCATCTGTCTGATCAAAAGTTCCATACCCAATAAAACGCATTTCGTAAGCAAAACTTCCCGCTTTTTTGAAAGTGTGCGAGTAGAGCGCAGAACCGTAGGTCGAATTACTAAAGTGGTCCACAAAGTGAGCTGAGAATGATTGATGATATTGATCGGATATCAAGGAGGGATTATAGGTCAATATTGATGGATCTTCTATTGGAGTAACAATCAATCCTCCACCCAAACCACTAATCCTGGCTGAATAGGTGAAGTCCAAAAAAGGATACACCCCCGTTCCTCCTATCTGAGATTTCCCGGATAAAAAGGTCAGTATCAATATTATAGTAATTACAATTCTCTGTTTCATAGTTTAGAGTCCAATCTGCAAAGGTATATAAAAATCGATCATTCTCATTCTCTAGAGTTCATTTTTGATTTCTATAAGAAACTTCTTAATTTCTTGTAAAGTATTAATCACTTCCATTTTAGAGAGTTGGTCCACCAGTTTATCTCCTTTTAACGCATCTTTTACACCTTGAAGTGTATATCCTTCCTCCCTTGTCAGGTGATAAATTGTACGAATAATCTCAATATCATTCTTACTGAAATAGCGATCCCCCTTCTTATTCCGATAAGGCTTGATAATATCAAACTCTTTTTCCCAATAGCGGAGCAAAGAAGGATTTACACCAAACATCTCAGCTGTTTCTCTGATACTTAAATAATCTTTTTCGTAGTTTTCCATAATTTACTCCTCTCTTTCTCTGGCTCTACGATTATCTTTTTCCTTAATAGCTTCCCTTTTATCGTACATTTTCTTTCCTCTTGCCAATGCAATATCCAACTTGGCATACCCCTCTTCATTGATGTAAAGTAAAGTGGGAATAATGGTCATTCCTCTCTCTTTGAGTTTGACCAATAGTTTTTTGAGTTCTTTTCTTTGCAATAGCAATTTACGTGATCTTTTAGCTTCATGATTATTATGCGTACCGTGGGTATATTCCGCAATATGCATATTGTGAACAAAAAGTTCATCTCCGATAAAAGCACAGTAAGAGTCTGTAATATTGGCTTTTCCAGCACGGATCGATTTAATCTCCGTACCGGTTAACACAATACCCGCTGTATATTTAGTAAGCAAAAAATATTCAAATTCTGCTTTTCTATTCTTAATACTAATTGTTGGACCCTCTCCCCGTTTTGCCATAGTTGCTTTAAGTATGAATATAACCTGCAAAGATACACAATTTATATTATTTATTATGAACCATTTTTTAGCGCTTTTATTTTATATTTGAGAAAACTTTCTTCCATGTTCTCTGCCAACTACGCCGTACTCAAATTACTTTTTTGGATCCTTTTAGGTATTTTTTCTGCCTATTTTATCCCTTTTCCCAAAATTTTTGTATTTATTTCCCTTTTATGCTTCATTCTCAATCTCGTTATTATACTCTTTTTGAAACGGAAACCTACAATTTTGAAGCAAAAATGGAGCAGTGCTCTCGTTTTTTTTAACTCTTTTTATATCGGTTTTATCCTTACAACCTGTCAATGGAATCATCCTTTTTCCGATATTGATTCTCCCGAATGGAAAGAGCAACGTGAATACAAGGCCCAAATTGTTGATTTACCGCAAGTGAGGGAGCGCTCAGTCAAATTCATCGTTAAAACTTTGGATCAGTTGGTATTGCTCTATGTTGCCAAAGATTCCAACGCTTTACAACTCCAATATGGTGATCAAATACAATTTACAGGTCAGCTTCAACAGATCTCTCCGCCTCAAAATCCGATGGGTTTTGATTATCGAAAATATATGAAGCAAAGAGGAGTCGAACTCACCCTTTACTTACCGACAGGAAAGTGGGAGAAAATCGGAACTAATCAGGGTTCATGGATCAAAAGAGAATCGATTAAAACGCAGCAAAAACTGACTCAAATCTTACAAAACTCTTCCCTTTCAAAAGATCAATTCTCCATTGCGGCAGCCATTCTGTTAGGATTTGACGATACTATGGAACCGGAGCTCAAAACCAAGTACAGCAATGCCGGAGTAAGTCACATTTTGTGTGTTTCAGGATTGCATGTAGGCATTATATTCGCCATTGTAAACTACTTACTCTTTCCGTTGCAACACTCCAAACGGGGCAAACTGATCCGCACCATCATTCTATTTATTGTCATCTGGGTTTATGCCTCCATCACCGGTCTATCCCCTTCCGTGATGCGCTCTGCTACCATGTTTAGTTTTGTTCTACTGGGAAAGGTTACCGTTAGAAAAACCAATGTTTTCCAAAGTTTATACACTTCTCTTTTCTTTCTCCTAATCTCTAACCCTCTGTTAATCTTTGACTTAGGATTCCAGTTGAGTTACTTGGCCGTTTTCAGCATTGTGATATTTCAAAAACCGATTCACTCTATTTGGAGTCCCAAAACCTACCTGGGAAACTATTTCTGGGATTTGGCGACGGTATCTGTTGCTGCCCAAATTCTTACATCGCCCATCTCCATTTTCTACTTCCATCAGTTCCCCAACTACTTCCTATTGGGCAATTTGTCCGTCATTTTTCTCTCATTTTGTGTGATGGTCAACGGGATTATTGTATTGGCTTTCTCCTTTTTTCCGTGGTTGTTTCGCATCACATCGTTCTGTCTGGAATGGCTGATCAAAGCGATGAACTGGATCATCAGTCAAATTCAATCCCTTCCCGGTGCCGTATCTCACAATTTGCATCTCTCCCTAACGGAAACAATCCTGCTCTACATCCTCATTTTTTTGCTCTATTTTGCGATTCTAAAGCGTAAAAAAACTCTCCTTTTTGCCTTTCTCACTTGTTCATTAGTTACCATTTTTTTATTTAATTTTGATCTTTATGAAATAAAAAATAAAGGGGGGCAGATCATCCTTTTTTCAACATCCAAATCGAGTGCCCTACTCTTTCAAAACGGGCGCCATGGTATATTGCTGTCAGACTCGATCACGAATGAGCAATGTGCTGAATATCAGTACTCCATTAAAAACTATGCGATAGCGAACCACTTGCGGATGGAGTTTGTCACAACGAAACAGGATCACTCTGCCCCACGGTTTTTCAAAGAGGGACCTTTTATCTATGGAGGGGGAAAAACGATGTTGGTACTTACAGATTGGCTGCCCCCCATTAATTATAAATCCAAAATAAATTATATACTCATTCTTAATCCGGAACACCCTATCGAAAAGGTTCTGGATCAGGTCGATTTTGACTGTTTATTGCTGGATCAGTCGATCTCAAAAAAGGATGAAAAACGGTGGATGAGGGCTTGTAAAAAGAGAAATTTGCCGGTTTATTCTGTCAGGGAAGAGGGTTATTTTTGTTCTTCTCTTGCAAAAAATAATTGAGTTTTCCCTCTGAATCGAGCACAAAATAGGTGTAAAATTCAAGCCAATCGCCGGTGTTTATATAGCGACTTGAGCCGATCATTTTGTCGATAACGCGGTGGCGATGCCCCATGATAAAGAGGTCGGCATGATTGTTTTGGAGGTACTTTTCGATGAAAAGTTCAATATATTCAGTCTGATTTTGATTCCGATATAAGTCCTTTTTTCTACTCTTCCGTGATGCCGCCTCAGCTACGGCAAAAGCAAGTGAAGAGGGAAGCAATCCATACAAAAAAATGTTGATTTTTCTGCTAAAAATCCATTGGATCAATTTGTACCGATATTGCCCCGGTCCCAACCCGTCACCATGAGCCACAAAAACTGTTTTTCCATTGATTTTGAACAATTGCGGCTTTCTAAATATCTGAATACCAAACTGTTTTGTGAAATAACTTTTCACCCACATATCATGATTTCCGGTGAAATAGTAGATTTCAACTCCCGCATTTCTCAACTCTTCCAACTTGGTTAACAAACGATGATAACCCTTGGGAATTTCGTACTTATACTCAAACCAGAAATCAAAAATATCACCCAATAAAAAGAGATGTTTCCCATCTGATTTCACCTGATCAAGCCACTCCAAAATGTAGGATTCCCTTTGATCATCTGTCGGGTAATTCGTAATTCCCAGGTGAAAATCGGAAGCAAAATAGCATTTACCTTCAATGGTTTTCATAATCAGTAGGATTTAATCAATTTTTCAATATTTTGGATTCTTTTTTTCAACTCGCCGGCTTCAATAAAATCGAGATCTTTCACCGCTGAATCCATCTCTTTTAACAATTTTTTATACAGTTCTTTGAGTTCTTCCAGGTTCATCATTTTCAATTCTCCCTCCTCTGCAACCATATTCTCTATAGGATCCCGATATTGGTACTCTTTTCTATCTTTGGGAGTAAAATCAAGAGATTTGATCAAGGAAAAATCTTCATTTTTCTGAACTGTTTTGGGCGTAATATTGTGTTTTTTATTGTATGAAATCTGTTTCTCTCTTCTTCTATTGGTCTCATCTATAGTTGCTTGCATCGCTTTGGTGACCTTATTGGCATAAAAAATCACCCTTCCTTCCACATGTCGTGCTGCCCTACCCGCTGTTTGAGTTAGAGATCTTTGATTTCTCAAAAAACCCTCTTTATCTGCATCCATAATCGCAACCAAAGCCACTTCAGGTAAGTCCAGCCCTTCCCTCAACAGGTTCACTCCCACCAGCACATCGATGGAACCCGCTCTCAAATCCTGCAGAATTTCAACACGTTCCAAAGTTTCAATATCTGAGTGGATATATTTTGTTTTGATTCCAATTCGAATCAAATAGGAACTCAACTCCTCCGCCATTTTCTTAGTCAGTGTCGTAACCAGTACTCTTTCTTTCTTGGATACTGCAACTTCGATCTCTTCCAGCAGGTCATCTACCTGATTATCAGCCGATCTCACTTCAATAGGAGGATCCAACAAACCGGTAGGTCGCACCACCTGTTCCACCACAATTCCTTCCGATTTACCCAATTCATAATCTGCCGGTGTCGCACTGACATAGATTGCCTGACCGATCAAATTCTCAAACTCCTGAAATTTTAACGGACGATTATCCATCGCTGCCGGTAATCTAAAACCATACTCTACCAGATTCATTTTCCTCGCTCTGTCCCCTCCGTACATCCCCCCTACTTGCGGAATAGTAGCGTGACTCTCGTCCACCACTAAGATAAAATCATCCGGAAAAAAGTCGATAATGCAGAAAGGTCGCTCACCCGGTTTTCTATTATCGAAATAGCGGGAATAGTTCTCAATACCGGAACAGTAGCCCAGCTCTTTAATCATCTCCACATCATAGGTAACACGATCCTCTAACCTCTTAGCTTCCAGATGTTTACCTATCGATTTGAAATACTCTATCTGCTCTCCCAAATCCAGCTGAATCTGTTGTACTGCACTGTGAATCGACTCCTGAGAGGTTACAAAAAGATTGGCAGGATAAATTTTNAGCTCTTCTACTTCTATAATCTTCGATCCGGTTTCAACCTCAATCTCCTCAATTTTTTCAATTTCATCGTCCCAAAAAACAATACGATAAGCACTATTGGCGTAAGGTGGAAAAACATCGACCGTATCTCCTTTAACCCTGAAACGTGCCGGTTCCAGAGTCAATTCAGTCCTGGAATAGAGACTGTTCACCAATGCCAAAAGTAACCGATCCCTCCCGATAATCATGCCGGTATGCAAATTAATCACATTTTTNGCAAAATCTTCAGGATTACCAATGCCATAAATACATGATACAGAGGCTACTACAATCACATCCCTTCTTCCTGAAAGTAAAGTGGAAGTGGTTTTTAAACGTAACTTTTCAATCTCTTCATTGATTGAAAGATCCTTCTCGATGTAGGTATTTGTAGTGGGTAAATAAGCTTCCGGTTGATAATAATCATAATAGGAAACAAAGTATTCCACCGCATTTTCAGGAAAAAAAGCCTTAAACTCCGAATACAACTGCGCTGCCAAAGTTTTATTGTGACTCAAAACCAGGGCAGGACGTTTCACCTCTTTCAGAACATTGGCAATCGTAAATGTTTTTCCGGAACCGGTAACACCCAACAGCGTCTGCGCTTCATCTCCACGCTCCAAACCGTCAATCAACTGCTTTATCGCACTCGGTTGATCTCCTGAAGGTTCAAATGAAGAGACTAATTGCAGATCCATTATTTTCTCCCGGGATATACTTTTAATGCCTCTTCAAGACATTTCATTGCCTGTTTGAGGTCATCAACTTTAAGACAATAGCTAATTCTCACTTCATCAACTCCTTTGGTAGGCTCAGAATAGAATCCGGTAGCCGGAGCAAACATCACTGTTTTACCCTCGTAGTTGAACTCTTCCAATAACCACTGACAAAAACGGTCTGTATTGTCAATAGGTAAACGAGCCACAGTATAGAAAGCACCTTTAGGATTGGGACAGAGACAACCGGGGATTTTATTGATTGCCTCCACCACACAGTTGCGTCGGGCAACATAATCGCTAATCACCCTGTCAAAATAGGATTGAGGTGTATCACAGGCAGCTTCTCCCAATACTTGTCCATAAATCGAAGCACATACTCTGGCTTGTGCAAACATCATGGCAGCATGCATCACCTCTTTATTTCTGGAGATCAAAACACCGATTCTGGCACCACATACACTGTAGCGCTTGGAAATAGAATCCAAAAGAACCACATGCTCTTCTAATCCTTCCAGTTCCATAACTGAAAAATGTCTGGTTCCATCGTAACAAAATTCTCTGTAAACCTCATCAGAAAAAAGGAATAAGTCATGTTTTAATACAATCTCTTTCAATTGTTCCAACTCTTCTTTAGTGTAAAGATATCCTGTAGGATTGCTGGGATTACAGATCATAATCGCCTTTGTTTTAGGCGTAATCAGCTTTTCAAACTCTTGAATTGGCGGAAGTGCAAATCCATTCTCGATAGAAGAAAAAATAGGTTTAATCTTCACACCGCAGCCGGTTACGAGTCCATTATAGTTTCCATAAAATGGCTCGGGCACAATCACCTCATCACCATGATCTATGCAGGAACTGAAAGCAATTTGAATCGCTTCTGAACCGCCATTGGTTACGATAATGTCATCAGCCGTAATGTCAATTCCAACATTTTTATAATAAGTTGCCAATTTTTCTCTATAACTGAGTAATCCGGCTGATTGAGTATAGGCAATCACCTTACAATCAAAGTTTTGAACTGCTTTAAGTGCAACTTCAGGTGCTTCAATATCGGGTTGACCAATGTTCAAATGGAACACATGAATTCCACGTTGTTTTGCATCATTTGCATAAGGATATAGTTTTTCAATAGAAGACTCCGGCATCGCTGCTCCTATTGTTGAGATTTTTGGCATAATTCGCTGATTTACAATTAAAAACTATTTGACAAAGAAATTAAACTCAAAGTTGCAAAGGTATAAAAATTTAAGGAGATGAACCCGTTTACCGATTTTATCCTATTTTTGTAGCTTGATTTTGTACAGTAACCTTTCATTTCCACATTATTACCCAATGAATAAAGTAGTTTTCTTTGCCCATATCTTTCTATTGACTCTCTTTTCACAATCCCTTTTTGCATCTGATATTGACACCCTTTATACCCGTTATTGGGAGCTGTCAACTCTCAAATCTGATTCCAATAAAGTAAAATCTATTCTCAAATTACTCAATGAGGATGGGTCTTTTAATGATATTGACTATAAAAGTAAAAATAACATCTCTAACCATTTATCCCGTTTACACACTCTCGCCGGGGCATATCAAACAGAAACGAGTATCTTTTATCAGGATTCAACACTGAAAAATCTGATTTACAGCTCATTACAATTCTGGGTCAATACCGATCACAGACCGAGTAATTGGTGGTTCAGACATATTGGCTATCCCAAATCATTGGGAATGACTCTTTTTTTGATGAACCAACCACTCAAAAATGATAATCCCTCTCTTTTTGATGAAACGATAGCCTATCTGATGTGGGCATACAATAGAAATGATCACATGGAGGGTGCCAACGGAGCAGACAAGATTTTCGCCACACTCCCGGCTGCCATACTGACGAAAAATGAGGAGTTACTCTTAAAACTTCAAAAACAAGTGCAAAACTTGATTACAGTTCAATCTGAAGGTGAAGGGATTGAAAGTGACTGGATGTATGCACAGCATAGTTTTAACGGTCGCCAATTGTACGGAAATTATCAACAGGAATACCTGAACTCCATTTTATCTTTTTTGGATATCTGCAGAGGAACCCAATATCAAGTTAGTTCAGAGGCTCTTTCTATCTTAGACTCTCTTTTCATTGAGGGGATTCAATGGTATGTCTACAAAAAACGCCAGGATCCGGCTCAAACGGGGCGCAGACCAAGCAATCGATTAAATCCCAGAATAATCCCTAATTTAGATCTTTTAATCGCTCAAAACTCTCCTGCTCACGATGAATTAATCCAAATCCGAGATCAAATTACCAATTACCGGAATGCTGAGTTTCCACTAACCGGAAATCGATTATTCTGGCGTTTTGACTACATGATTCATCGAAGAGAGCACTTTTTTTCCAGTTCTCGTGTTACCTCAAAAAGAACGATGGGAATGGAGTCCGGGAATGGAGAAGGAGAAAATAATTACTACACTTCTGCCGGTCTTAACTTTCTGTTCCGTACAGGAAAAGAGTATGACTTTCCCTTTTTCAACATTATGAATCCCAGACAATGGCCCGGAACAACCGCTGAACAAGGCAATGCAAAGCTGCCCGGTGTAGATTGGGGAAAAAACAGTTCCAACAATCACACCTATGGCGGTGGTGTGTCAGATCAACAATACGGAACAATCGGTTTTGTTTATCGAAAAAGAGGTCTCGAAGCCTATAAAAGTTGGTTCTTTTTCGATCGGGAAATTGTGGCTTTGGGATCGGGAATATCGCACAAAAACGGGAAAAGTAATGTTTATACAACGCTGAATCAGACTATTCAGGAGACAACTATTCATTTTTCTTCTAATTTTTATAAGGATTCATTAAATAAGGGAGGTGGACAACTTTTGCTCTGGGATCCTATCTGGGTAATTCAGGATAGCATCGCTTATCTGAACTTGCCTGGAGGAGGTAACTTCGTTATCAGTAGTGAGCTGGTCAATGATACCCCTTTGTTCAGTTTAGGAATAGACCATGGCATCAGTCCTACCAATGGCTCCTACGCCTACCTCATCTACCCTAATTGCACGGAAGAAATGATCGATGAATATAACAGTAACCTACCCATTCAAATTTTAAGTCACAACACTGATATCCAGGCTGTATATCATCAGGAACTGAAAATTGCTCAAATCCATTTCTATCAGGCGGGAACCTTGTTGCTCCCTGACTCCATAACACTCACTGTTGATGCACCCTGCGCTGTGCTGATTAACATGCAAGATACGCTGTCAGTTACTGTCGGAGATCCATTGGGTGAACTATCCAATAAAAAAGAGATCTCCCTCTCTTTTAAGTTTCCGGAAGGAGATCTCCTTGATAATCAGCCCTATTTCAACCTGTTGATAGAACTCCCACAAGAAGAAAAAGCAGGAAGTTCAGTCACTCATAAAGTGATCAGAAGAAAGGATTAAATATTCTTTTCTATTTATCTTGTAAAGCAAATACTTGTTTCAACAAAGTTGATGTTCTGGCATTCACATCTGTACGGATGTTTTTCTCTTCAATGGCTATCATTTTGAACACCCCTTCTAACGCTTTGTTAGTGACATAATCGTTTAAATCGGGGTTTATTGGATTAACCAAAGGAATAGCATTGTACTTAGTAATGATCTCTCTCCAGATCGCATCGGCTCCCACTTTAGAGAAAGAATTTTTCACAACAGGGAAGAATTTTTGATACAACTGTTGTGATGTTGTTCTTTGAAGATACTGGGTTGCAGCATCTTGTGACCCCATCAATATGGCTTGAGCATCACTAAAAGTGAGTGTGGAAACAGCATTGACAAATATAGGTGTTGCTTCCTTTACGGCATCTGAAGCTGCTGTATTTAATGCTTTGATTCCTTGATCTGCCAAAGAACCCAATCCGATATTACGTAGTCCTTGTTCAACTACTTTTAATTCATCAGGAAGAGAAATTCTAACCAAACTATTGTTGTAAAATCCATCAGTTTGTGTTAATTTGGTCACCTGTTTAGCGATCCCGTTATTCAAAGCTTCTTTTAAACCGCCTGCAATATTAATGGATGAACCGGTATTGCCAGACGCATAGTCTGATGCTACATTTGTTAAAACTTGTTGCATTTCCGCACAACCGGTCATTAAAAATATTGCCAAAATTACATAAATCTTTTTCATAATAAATTAGTATTAAATCAAGCTACAAAAGTATAGAAAAATTTCGGATTCCAGCATTTCGACTCCGCTCAACGACCAATTTTGGATTTAGGAATAAAATCCCATTATCGCCTTAAGTTATCATTCAATAGCTCAACCAATTCGTAAACCTTAGTAACCGGATTTTGCTCATGATATACAAGGTTTTTCCGATCCTCATACAATTTTTTCGCCCTTTCGATAGCCTTCTGTTGTGAAGAGTTTTTGTCTTGATGCAAAATTGAATAAATCCGACTTGAGAAACCTCGTTTCTTACCTTCTTTAACGTAATTAATTTTAAATCTTTCGCTTAACCTTTCGTAATAAAACGTACGTAAATGTTGTGCATCTGTGAAGTCATAATGTAAATAAAACCATAATTCAAAAACATCATTTGAATAAGCAACTTTATAGCCTAATTCTAATGCTTTATGTATAGCATTATCAAAATCCGCAAACTCATCAGCTCCATGTTTTACATCCATATCAAATACGCACCAAATCTCATCAAAGGTGATACCTTCAATAGATTCTACAATAGCCTGTGCTAATTCTATTAATTTAAGCTTAGATTGTCCCTCTAAATCCACAATTTTTATTCTAGCACCTATCACAGGAAAAGATTCGAAATAAAGTTTTTCCGTTTGTCCTTCACAAACAATTAAAATCGTTTTATTCAATGGAATAGAATCAACTCTATAAAGACTTGGCTTTGATTTCTTATTCCATGCCTTATTTTTATCTGTAATTTTAATTGCTTTTGTACTTTTCGGCATTATTCAAAAGATATTAAGTTAGTAAAATCTCCTAAAAATGGAACTGCACCATATTTCCCTTGAATATAATCCTTTTCGTATGAAGCATTATTGCGAACACCTTTAATTTCAACCAAAGTATAAAGATGACTTGCCCCGTATTTATCTTTTTCAACAAAGTCAATTTGATCTCGTCTTAATAATTCATGCGATAATAAATTGGTATCGTGAGTTATAAAAACAAGTTGAGAAGTTTTGTTTTCAGGTGAATTATAAAGTTCAACAATTTTTTTAGTTAATAATGGATGAAACCGTGCATCAAACTCATCAATGATTAAAGGAGTACCCTCTTTAAGAGAATAATAGATAAATGGACTTAATTCAAACATTTTTTTGGTTCCTTCCGATTCTTGATAAACAAAAGAAAAATCACTCTCTCCTGCTACTTGAAGATTTGAATCAAATTGTGTTTTACTTGAAATAATCAGTTTCTCCTTTCGAAGTTTTTGTTTTACTTCCTCTTCCAGATTATTAGGTAAAACATCGTTTGTAATTTCAATTGTTTTCAAATCATTAATTCCAACATCCGCTTTTTTCAGAAAATCTAAAATAAAATCTTTTTGTATTTCATCACTTAATGATTCAACTGCAATATCATACATTCTTTTATCAGTTAATCCACTAACAATTAAAATTGAAGTAATGGTTTTAAAAATTTGTTGTGATTGTTTTGCAAAACCAATTGAATTTAAATGCGTTAAAAATAAAGATCTTTCTGTAAAAATTTGATCTTTTGAATCTTTAAGCAACTTTTGATATAAAACACCCTCTTCAAAATGAGTTTGATTCATTTCAATAATCTCATTTTCTTCTCTGATAAATAAAGGTTGCTCTCTTTTATTGGGTGTTGAAAATAACCATTCACTTTTAATCGATTTAACATCAGCTTCAAAACCATACCTATAGCGTGTTTTTCCAACCCTGAAAATAAGTTGAAAAAAAGCCGGCTCTGACACTGTTTCTGTTGATAATCGGAAAGTATCAATAAAACTTAATGATCTTTCATCTTTGACAGAATAATTAATTATTTTAATAAATGCTGACAAAGCCCTTACTACATTACTTTTTCCACTCGCATTCGCCCCATAAATTGCTTTTGATTTAAGTAAACTCAGGTTTTCATTTACCTGAAACAGATTATTGGTATCAAGAGATTTCTCTTTTGACTTGATTTTTGCTGCCGTCATATTCAAAGTCTGAATCTCCTTGAATGACCCAAAATTACCAAAACTAAACTCTTCAATCATTTTATAAAATTAAAATTTGAAATTATTCTGCAAAAATACAAATAAGAAATGATATTTTCTACCTTTTTTCACTATAATTTTTTGTAAATCCTAATCATCACGCTTTCCAATAAAATTCTTATCTTTGTCGGTTAAAAACAAAGCGATTTTAAGATGAATAACCACTACCAACTCATTGCTAATGAGTTAAAAATAAAATATGATCAAGTTAAGAACAGTCTGGATCTGTTAAATTCCGGCGCTACCGTTCCCTTTATTTCCCGTTATCGTAAAGAGGCAACCGGGAGTCTGGATGAAGTGATGATCACTCAAATCCGGGATCTTTATCAGAAATGGGTAGAACTGGATAAAAGACGGGCAGCCATTATCGATTCCATCACTGAACAAGGTAAGATGACTCCTCAATTACAAGCACAATTGGAAGCATCGACAACCTTATCGCAACTGGAAGATATTTACCTCCCCTACCGACCCAAACGGAAAACCAGAGCCACTGTCGCCATTGACAAAGGATTGGAACCGCTAGCTAAACTGATTTTCAAACAACAATTCATAGATTTAAAGAAAACAGCACAATCCTACATCAATCAATCCAAAGAGGTCAATAATGTCGAAGAAGCACTGCAAGGAGCACGTGATATTATCGCGGAATGGATCTCTGAAGATATTAAAGTCAGATCAACACTTCGTGAAAAATTTGTGAGAAATTCTACCATTTATTCCAGAGTAATCAAAGGAAAAGAGGATGCCGGTTCAAAATTTGAGATCTACTTTAAAAGTGAGGAACCGCTTTGGAAAGCGCCTTCACATCGTGTACTGGCAATGCTCAGAGGAGAAGAGGAAGGATTTCTCAAAATCACCATCAAACCCCAGGATGAATTAGCATTAAATCTGATACGGAAATTCACAGTTAAAGGGAATAACAGTTGCTGCCAACAAGTCCTTTTAGCAGGTGAAGATTCATACAAACGATTGCTCCAACCTCAAATGGAGACCGAAATGAGGCGCTTCTACAAGGAAAAAGCAGACAAAGAGGCGATCCGGGTGTTTGGAACCAATCTCCGCCAACTGCTGATGAGTGCTCCTTTGGGACAAAAAACGACCTTAGCGATTGATCCCGGCTTTAGAACGGGCTGTAAAGTGGTGGTTTTGGATCGTCAGGGACAACTTTTGAATCATGACACTATCTTTCCACACCCCCCTCATAATGAATATCAAAAAACTTCTGATCTCCTAAAAAAATGGGTTCATCAGTATCAGGTTGAGGCGATTGCGATTGGAAATGGAACTGCAGGCAGAGAAACTGAAAATTTTGTTCGCATGATCCCCTTTAATCACCCCGTTACCATCGTGATGGTTGACGAGAGTGGTGCTTCCATCTATTCTGCATCGGAAACAGCCAGAAAAGAGTTCCCGGATCTCGATTTAACCGTCAGAGGAGCGATCTCCATTGGCAGACGATTGATGGATCCGCTGGCTGAATTGGTTAAAATTGACCCAAAATCGTTGGGAGTGGGTCAATATCAACATGATGTCAATCAAACCTGGTTGCAAAACAGCTTGCAAGAGGTTGTTGAGAGTTGTGTGAACAATGTGGGTGTCGAAATCAACAGTTCCAGTACGGAATTGCTTTCCTACGTTTCAGGAATTGGTCCCAATCTGGCGAACAACATCATCGAATATCGCAATGAAAACGGTCCTTTCCAATCCCGTGATGACTTCCATAAAATCCCTCGTTTTGGTCCCAAAACTTTCGAACAGGCAGCCGGATTTTTAAGGATTCATGGTGCTGAAAATCCATTGGATTACAGTGCAGTTCACCCGGAATCTTACGAAATAGTGGAAGCGATGGCATCTCATCTGAACAGTTCCGTTCAGGAGCTAATGGCACAGGAAACGCTGCAAAAACAGATCAAAATTGAGCAATTTGTTACTGATAAAGTGGGTATTCCGACACTAAAAGATATCATGAAGGAGCTTGCCAAACCGGGCAGAGACCCGCGGGAAGCATTTGAGCAGTTTGAGTTTGACCCCAACATCAACTCAATTCAGGATCTGGTTATCGGCATGGTTCTTCCCGGAATCGTCACCAACATCACCAATTTCGGTTGCTTTGTGGATGTCGGCGTTCATCAGGATGGACTGGTTCACGTCAGCCAAATGGCAAATCGCTACATTTCGGATCCCAATGACGTGGTGAAACTTCGTGACCAGGTCATGGTTAAGGTTGTTGATGTTGACCTTGATAGAAAACGGATCAGCTTGTCTATGAAAGATTTATCCTGATTTTCTTTTGGAAATAAAAAAAAAGGGGGGGAGGTCCTATTCAGTGTCGTTACTCAAAAGTGATCCACTACCTCGATCCATTTATACAGTTTGTCATTTTTCCTTACCACCTCACTCACCGGTATCGAGCAGAGATCTCCCTTCTGTACCATTTCGACAGGTTTCAAATTCAGTCTGATTTCAGATAGTTCTGCCTCATAAACTCCCGTTGTGGGACCAATAATCAAGATTTCATCTTGCAAACTGAGAGAATTGGTTTCAATCAATACCTCTGCAACTTGCAATTTGGTAAAATAATTCGTAATTTTTCCAACATACTGCTTCACACGAGTTGCCTGAGAACCATATCTTTCTGTCCACTCACCCATTGTTCTACCCAAATAGTATCCGTCCCAAAAATCACGATTATAGACACTTCTTAAGCGTTTCATCCAATCTGCAATCTTCTCTTTTGTAAAGGTTTGATCAGCAATGGCTTGCAGTGCTTCTTTATAGCATTGTACAACCATTTTTACGTACTCCGGTGATCTTCCTCTCCCCTCAATTTTTAACACGGTCACACCGGCTAAAATTAACTTATCCAGGAATGGAATCGTGCAAAGATCCTTAGGCGACATGATATATTGGTTCTCTATGGTCAATTCTATTTCATTGTCAAGATCTTGTACTCTGTAGCCCCTTCTGCAAGGTTGCAAGCAAGCTCCCCGATTGGCGGAATAGTTAAAATTGTCCAGACTAAGATAACATTTTCCTGAAACAGCCATACAAAGTGCACCATGAGCAAACATCTCCAACTGTACCAAATTCCCCGACGGACCACAAATTTGCTCCTCTTTAATTCTCTTTGATATCTCTGCAACTTGTCTTAATTCCGTTTCACGAGCCAGAACCATCACATCTGCATAGCGGGAAAAAAAGCGGACTGCTTCAATATTGGTGATATTACACTGCGTCGAAATATGAATCTCTAATCCAATCTTTTTAGCATACTCTAAAACAGCAAAATCGGATGCAATAATAGCTGTTACTTTATATTCTTTGGCCAGATCCAACAACTCGTACATCTCTTCAATCTCATTGTTATACACAACAACATTGACAGTAAGGTAGGATTTTACATTATTTTCTTCACAGACCTGTACAATCTTTTGTAAATCTGAAGCATCAAAATTAACGGATGACCGGGATCTCATATTCAGAGCACCGATCCCGAAATAAACAGAATCCGCACCTGCATGAATAGCCGCCATAAGGGATTCATACGATCCTACCGGCGCCATCACTTCAATTGGAGTATTATTAATTGTGATCATAACAAGCTTTTATAGTTTGAGCTATACTTTCCTGATCATAACCCAGTTCATGATGCAGGGAAGATAGATCTCCATGTTCAACAAAAGTATCAGGAATGGCAATGGAAAAGAGTCGGACATGAGAATTCTTTGCGGCAATCAGTTCTGAAACGGTAGAATTTAGTCCCCCCTTTTTTACTCCATCTTCAATAGTAATAATAGTTGAATAAGTCTGTAATAACTCATCGAAAAGGGTTTCATCAAATGGTTTTAAAAACCTCACATTGATTAAAGATGGATTGATTCCCTCTTTTTTTAGTTCCTTAATCGCATTCATAGCAACTACACCCAATGGTCCTAAACTCAATATCACTACTTTTTCTCCTTTATAAAGCCACTCTGCTTTTCCAATCTCCAGAGTTTGAAGAGGCGTTCTCCACTCCTGTTGAGAGCCATGCCCTCGAGGATAACGGATAGCAAAAGGTCCATCCTGATACTGAGTAGCTGTAAACATCATATTTCTCAATTCCGTTTCATTGATTGGAGATGCAATTACCATGTTAGGAATAGGTCTCAAATAAGCTAAGTCGAAAGCACCATGGTGAGTTGCTCCATCCTCTCCAACAATCCCCGCCCTATCTATACAGAATATAACAGGTAATTTTTGTAGTGCTACATCATGAATTATTTGATCATATCCTCTTTGCAAGAAAGAGGAATAAATATTACAGAAAGGTATCATTCCGTTTCGTGCCATTCCCGCGGAAAAGGTCACTGCATGTTGTTCTGCAATGCCCACGTCAAATACGCGATCCGGCATTTGATCTCTCATAATCGTCATGGAACATCCGGTCAACATCGCCGGTGTAACTCCAACTACCTTCGGATTTTGTTCTGCTATCTCCAATAAGGTTTTTCCAAAAACATCCTGGAACTTAATTGGTTTGCCCTCCTCGTGTACCTCAATAATTTCACCTGTATGGGGATCAAAACATCCCGGAGCATGAAATTTTACCTGATTTTGTTCTGCAATAGGAAGTCCTTTCCCTTTTTTAGTGATAACATGGAAAATCTTAGGTCCTTTGAGTTGTTTTAGCTTTTGTAGTATATTGACCAACATTTGCACATCGTGCCCGTCAGTAGGTCCAAAATAACGAAATCCAAGGTGTTCAAACAGATTACTCTCTCTGGCAATATTCCCTTTTATAAGAGAAGCCAGGCTGCTGATTCCCCGGGTGATAAAATTAGGTTTATATCTTTTTAGCGTGAGCAGTTTCCAGAGTGTATTTTTAAACCTATTGTAGTGATGAGAAGTGGTAATATCAAGCAAATACCGATTCATCCCTCCGGTTCTTTCATCAATAGCAATATGGTTATCATTCAAAATCACCAACAGGTCTTCATCAGTTCCCCCAATATGATTCAATGCTTCAAAGGCAATTCCTCCTCCCATTGCTCCATCTCCAATAAGGGCGACATGCGCTTTTTTATCGTTCCCTTGCATTCTGTCGGCAACGGTCATCCCAAGCAATGCAGAAAGTGATATGGAAGCATGTCCTGCCCCAAAAGCATCATATTCACTTTCAGTCATCTTAGGAAATCCGCTAATCCCTTTATATTTCCGATTAGTGTTGAACCTGTCTTTTCGTCCTGTCAAAATTTTATGAGCATACGCTTGATGTCCTACATCCCACACTATTTGATCATGAGGTGTATCAAAAACATAATGCATTGCTACAGTGAGCTCAACAACCCCCAAACTAGCCCCAAGATGTCCCGGATTTTTAGCTGTTTGTTCGATAATAAAATCCCTCAACTCCTGACAAAGTTGTGGAAGCTCCTCCTCTTTCAACTTTTTTAAATCGGAAGGATATTCGATAGTATCCAATAAGCGTTTGTTTGTTGTTGTTTCCATCAGACTATAACGAGTTGTAGAATTTAATTATTTCATGAGCAATAGTTACATCATGATGATGTGATTCTACGTATTTACGTGCATTTTCAGCCATGTTTTTCATTTTCTCAAGAGATGACATACACTGTTTTATCGCCTCAATATATTGTTCTGGAGTATCGGCAATAAAAAGATCTTCTCCATCAACTACATCCAATCCCTCTGCCCCTATTGAAGTGGATATAATCACTTTTCCCAATGCCATCCCTTCAATTATTTTGATTCTCACCCCACTTCCGGAAAGTAGAGGTACAATCATAATATCTTTGGAGAGCATGTACTCTTGTGCATCAGGAACCTCTCCATCAACATTAAAATGTGGTATTTTATATTGATTAAAATATTCCGGAATATCTCTTCCTGCAATATAAAACTCCAATTCCGGAAAATGAGTCAGTAAAACCGGCCAAACCCGATCTAAAAACCACTCAATTCCCTCAATATTGGGTGCCCAATTCATGCTACCAATATGAAATAATTGCAAATTTTTCTTTGGGGTATCTATTTCCAAAGGAGCATATCGATATTGATCCAAATCTACCCCAAAAGGTATTGTTATACCGGAAACTGAAGGATATATTGTACAAAAATATTGATAATCTACCTCTGAAATAGCCATAAATCCATCTACCTGATTTAAGATTGAAAGTTCATACTTTTTTAATAATCTTGTTGTCAGAGACAGAGCTATTTTCTTTAAAAAATTTCTTTCATTTTTGATCATCCTCTCCCAGATTTGATGTTCAATATTATGTAATCGAACCACAATCTTTGCCTTTGAATTGGCTCTTATGATCGGAATATAGGGAGTCAAATATATAGATTCCATCTGAATCACATCAAAACTATCCTCTTTCAATGTTTGAGTTAGTTTTTTAGCAAATTGGGGGGAATTAAATCGGCTAATATGATACGATTTTCCAGAGATCAGTGCTTTAATAGCACCCCATTTAGAGATTGATGTATCCACAAAAACGGACTCAAATTGCGTTTGTTCGCGATATTGGTCAAAAAGATCACTCTCTATGACAGGGTGTTTATGAGTAGCCATAGCTATCACCTTAACCTGATCTCCCAATCCAATCAGCCCATGTGCAATGTTGTGCATTGCAATGGTTCCGCCATCAACAGCAGGGAAAGGAGGTTTATGACATAGTTGAAGTATCTTCATTTGCTTTTTTTGAGTTAAAATAACGTACTATTTTTAGGTTTGAAAGCCATTTAAACTGCTCTTCTATTGAGAAAATAGAAGAATCTATTGTTGCTTTATAGGATAAAAATATACAGATTGGTATCAACAGAAGAGTAGAAAACCACATTCCTAAAGGAACTGGAATCAGATCTCCTTTGGACACTTTCTCCCCAATTATAGAGATTATAAAGTAAAAAATAAAGAAAAGTATAGTTACTACCAAGGGAATTGCAATACCGCCTTTTCTAATAATTGAACCTAATGGAGCTCCAATAAAAAAGAAAAGCAAACATGCAACTGATAATGTAAACTTTCTATGAACCTCTATTTGATGCATCCAGAGGGAGTACATATTCCAATGCAAATCATCAAAGGAGTACTGAATTGTACTATAAAAGTTCATGGAAGCCATTTGAGCAAAATTTATTATTTCTTTCTTTTTTTCAAGATCCATCTCTTCATACTTCAAATCTGATGGAAGAGCATGAGCAACAAGAGGGGTCGTATCGGGTTTAATGATATTGTTAAAAAAATAAAGACTTCCAAAGAAGTTTCTTGCAGGAGCATCTTCCAATTCATCAATACGCATTTTTAACGTATCAATTTTCAAATTCAACTCTTTCAATGGCAATGTTTGATTTGTTGACTGATAGAAATTATCATCTGATTTTTGAAATTGAAATGATGAGATATCAAATCGTTTATACTGTTCTTTAAAGACTGCTCTCAATAATGGATATTGAGATTTAGCAACATCTTTACTATTTGCATTTCTACTTTCATCCCAATAAAAACCATCATATAATCTAAATAACATATATTTTTTATCATCTGTCATTTTCATGGTTCCTTTTTTGGCGTAGGTTATCGTTGTATTCCCCTGCCCTTTGGAATGATCATAAATTAAGATCTCTTCAATGGTTACATTATCACTTTTCTTATTTCCAATTCGAATCACATAATTATCAAATCCGTCATAAAAGACACCCTCTTCGATAACCAGAGCCGGTTTTTGGTCTTTTATATCAAGCATCAGATGTTTACTCTTTTCATATGCTTTGGGAGTTACATAGTTGGCAAATAAAAAAGTACCGCATCCAATTACTATTGCCAAAATTAAAAGTGGTGTAAACAGTCTACTGATTGGAATACCTGCAGATTTTATAGCCACTATTTCATAGCGCTCACCTAAATTCCCAAATGTCATTAATGAGGAGAGTAAAATTGCTAATGGAGCAGCCGTTGCAACAAATGTTGCTGAAGCATAAAAAAGAAGTTCCAGGATTACAGATATTTCCAAGCCTTTCCCAACCAAATCATCAACATACTTCCACAAATATTGCATCAGCAGTATAAAAAGGGCAAAAAAGAAAGTGATTACAAATGGTTTTACAAAACTTTTAATAATATATCTGTAGATAATTTTCACTGTATATAGAATTAAAAATCACCTAAGGTTTCCGGAAGTTGTTGTAAAGCTATTTTTGTTTGTTCATCATTAGGAGCAACTCCGTGCCATTTACTTGTTCCCATCATAAAATCGACACCCATACCCATCTCTGTATCCATCAATATTACGATTGGTTTCCCCTTCCCTGTCCGGGATTTAGCTTCATCAAGCAAATTCACAACTTCTTCCATTTTATTACCATTACCTTTCAATACTTCCCAGCCAAAAGAGATCCATTTCTTTTCCAGATCGCCCAATGAAATTACATCATCAAGTCTACCATCAATCTGTACTTTATTATAATCGACAATAGCAATCAGATTATCAATTTTGTGTGCTGGGGCAAACATGATTGCTTCCCAATTTTGACCTTCTTGCAATTCTCCATCACCGGTCATAACATACACCAGTGATTTATCTTGATTATATTTTTTAGCATAAGCAGCACCCATAGCAACTGATAAACCTTGTCCCAATGAACCTGAAGCTACCCTTATCCCGGGAAGCCCGGATACTGGAGAGGGGTGTCCTTGCAATCGGGTACCCAATTGTCTAAAAGTAGCCAATTCTGAAATAGGGAAATATCCTCTCCTGGCCATAACTGAATATAATACAGGAGTAATATGCCCATTAGATAAGAAAAAGAGATCCTCCCCTTTTGTTTCTTGCGTAGGCTTATTAATATCAATATTCATTGCATGAAAATACAGGGCTGTTATTATATCAGCACATCCTAATGATCCTCCCGGGTGTCCCGATTTTGCCATATTAACCAATCTAACAATATCTCTTCTCACCTGTGCTGAGATCGACTCTAAATTTTGTATTTTTTCTTTATTGTTCATCGTTAATTTTCTATTTCGTTTTGATATTTTAACAACATATAGAAGCCTATTAATGTTAAAAGCTCAATAGGTTCGTACAGTGGTGCATCTTTTGATATTTCAATATCAGCTTTCACTATTCCTGAAATAATGGGTCTAATAGTTACCAATATTTGATTTTTCTCATTAAACCAACACCATTGATTTTTGTAAAGGTTATTCAGTTTAAAAGTATAGGATATTCCATCCAGATTAATTACTGTTCCCCCCTTAATATTTAAATATGCAATTGCAAGATTTGAATCCTGTTTCTTTAGTCTCAACGTCAGATAGGGATTAAAAAAACCGGCTCTTTTGATAGTATAAGCGTCCTTAGCTGTTTCTATAATACCCAATGTTTGTTTATCACTCACTTCTTCAAGTGTTCCAAAAAGATCCTCATCATTTTTTAAGTGATACAGTTTCCTTGAAAAATCGGGTTTTTCGATTGTGAATTTTAAAAACTGAACATTGCTAAAGGTTTTCATACACAATTATTTATTTGAGTTTATCTGCTATTTCTTTTGCAACTTGACTCATTTTTTCATGAGATAATTCTACTCTTTGTTTCTTAAAATCGATATCACCCACATCATTAATTGGTATTAAATGAATATGAGTATGTGGAACTTCCAACCCCACAACTGCAATACCGATTCTTGCACAGGGTACAACTGCTTCAATAGCTTTTGCTATTTTTTTTGCATAAACCATAAGATCGGCCAACATTTGATCCTCGAGATCAAAAATGTAATCTACAGGTTTTTTGGGGACTACCAAGGTATGCCCTACAGCTACCGGAGAAATATCTAAAAATGCATAAAATTGTTCATTTTCTGCAATTTTATAAGAGGGAATATCTCCGTTGATTATTTTTGTAAATAAAGTTTCTGTCATAATTATCTACTAATTTCTAAAATTTCTAATTCTATTTTACCTGCCGGGACATCAATAGATACAACTTCTCCTTGTTCTTTTCCTAATAATCCTTTTGCAATAGGAGAGGTTACTGAAATTTTTCCCCCTTTTAAATCAGATTCGGACTCCGGAACCAGAGTGTAGGTCATTACTTGCCCATTCTTAACATTTTTAAGTTTCACAATAGAATAGAGTAAAATTTTTGAAGTATCTATTTTAGATTCATCGAGAATTCGGGCATTTGCAATTAAATTCTTAAGTTTAGTGATTTTTAATTCTAAAAGTCCCTGAGCTTCTTTAGCTGCATCATATTCAGCATTCTCGGAGAGGTCACCCTTATCTCTTGCTTCTGCTATGGAAGCTGCGACAAGCGGTCTTTGAACTGCTTCCAATTCATTCAATTCCTCTTTTAATGCTTCCAGATGTTCAGCAGAATAGTATGTTATTTGATTCATCTTGTTTATCTTCTTTATTAAATAGATAAAAGAGGCTGTTAAGCCTCCTTTGTAGTAAAAATTATATATTAAGTTAGAGTGTTATAAAGCGAGTTTTAAACCAATATAGTGATTTCCACCCCATCTATTGGTAAATCTATATCCGTAGTCAATATAAAGAATAGATCCTTTATCCTTATCTTTTGACATAGGAATACCGAATGTCGCTCCAACAGAAGGTCCGGTATAAAAAGTTTTAGCAGTTTCTAAATTAAACTGACCGGGTTCATAGCTGTAACCTGCACGAAACATAGCAAATCTTTTAAATGCATATTCAACACCTACTGAAAAAATATCATTGGAATATGCATTTGCAATGAATGCCCCTGCAAGTGTGATTCTATGGATAGCATCATTACCTGTTAAGCCTAAATCTCTTCGATCATCTTTACTAAGTCCGGCATACTCCTCATCGAAGAAAAGGAAATCATAAGAAGTACCAAGAACTAAACATGCTGGCAAAACAGCCTCTGCAGATCTTGTTTCAAGAGTAAGCTCAACATCTGAGTGTACAGGATTTGCTCTTAGAGAAATACCATCCCCTTGATAATAGGTTGGTAACCCTAAGTTTTTCAATGTTACACCAATTCTAAAATTTTCATATATCCCGGTAACATACTGAATCCCTGCATCAATTGCAACTCCGATTGAAACCAAGTCAGAAATAGACTCATTTACTATCTTAAATCCAACCCCTCCTTTAACATATTTATTAAATGAATACGCATAATGGAGTCCGATGTAATTTAGTTTTGGAGAGAAAATTGCTGAAGTTCCATCAGGTTGTTCAACTGTAGTCACAGGAATATCTCCAAAATTCATATTAAAAACAGAAATACCAAGAACACCAAGTGAACTTTTAGTACCTGTTTCTTTACTGGTTCTGGAAAGAGCTTGAATCAACCCAAACGCATTGATTGATATACCTGCACCTGAACCGGCTAAATATTGAGTTTTGGTAATCCCCACTTCAGTCTTATTAAGAGTAGCGATACCTGCCACATTTGTAAAGATAGACTCTAAGCCTCTAACTTCAGCAACACTTGCACCACCCCAACCATTTGTTCGAGCCCAAGGATCAATTAACAAGTGTTGTGCACCGGCCTGACCTGAACGGTCACTATTTCCCGCTAAAGATTGATATGATGATAATATCAATGTAAGGGAAAAAATGATTGTTACTATTTTAACTATATTCTTCATATATTTCATTATTTACGTTATAAAATTAACAATTAGAATGCATTTAAGTCAGTTGGGCGCATAGCACAGAAGAATTTAAGCGTTCTTTCTCCGATTCCCGGAGCCTTAACATGGATAATATAAACTCCTCCGGCAATTGGAATAGCAGCATCGTTCTTCAAATCCCAGGTTACAAAAGTTGATCCGGAATCTCCTTTTGAAATCTTCTTAACCAATGTACCACTTACTGTAAAGATAGAGATGTCACACACTTCGGGAAGATTTGTAATCTTAACATAAGTTTCAATTGCTGATGACTCATATGCTGAGAATCCGTAGTATGGATTTGGCACAATATTGATCTTTTCAAGAACAGCATCATGAACGCTTACTTCCTTCATAGAAGGTGCAATATTCTTAGTAGTAAATGAATAGAGTGGATATCCCTTATTTGGAAGTGATTCTGCAAGTGCCTCGTCATTAATCCATCTGGAGTTGAATCTCCAATATGGTCTGGAAACACGAAGCTTAACTTTTACATCATTAGATAACCAATTCTCTTCCTGATAAGGTGCAGGCATTGGAATGCTTGTCCACATCACATTACTAAACAACTGCATCTTAAGCTGTTTTCTTCTTTCCAACAATTGACCAGAACTAGCAGCATCTAATTCAAGCACTTGAGAAAATTTAGCATTTGCCCATCTACACTCATCATATGCTCCACACTCAAACCATGGATAATATAAGCCCTCAGCGTCTTGGAAATATCCACCATGATTGACTCCATTGCTAGAAATAGGAGGGAATCCTTCATCATTCCAATTTCTTGTTCTATTGGGGAATCTATAGATCGATGTTGCTGTATTACCGGTACTATTCATAACATATATATAATGTTTCCCTCCCCATACCAATTTTGCGTCATAATCAGGATTGGTTCCACCATATAAATCATATAACTCTTTGTACCTGTTATAGATTGCCTCATTAATTGGATTACCCTCAGGATCAATAGCCCATACACTGCAAGGATTGAAAATCATATCGGCTCCGTTGTAGTCTGGTAAAGAAGAGTCCTCACTAAACATAATATTCAAACGCTCACCAGTATCCACATTGATAGCATATCCTGGGAACCAACCAAATCCATACCCAGTGCCATCTGGATTTCCATCTTTATCAACGGATGGAGATTTACGTGGTTCATGTTTAAGAGCATTACCTACTGATAGATTTCTATCATCACATGCTTCCAGTACAAGACAACGAGTCCATTTGGATTTATCAGGAGTTAATACCACATCCACTGAATAGAGATTGGTCATTGAAAAATTATATCCTGGAACATTAGGTAAAGCAGTAAGAAGTGGGAAGTCAAAGTAGGCTGGCTTTGGCTCAACAATTTCATAATAGCTATTATTTATAAGATCAAATTTAGTATCTGGGAAAACATATTTAGCTTGAGGCCCGCCATTGTATGGTGATGAAAGAATATATGGAGCCCAGGTTTTTCCAATCATGTTTTCAAATTGCTCTTTAGGGTCTTTCCAAGCACGGGTTTTTCTTCCGCTTTCAGCAATATCAACCGGATAATGCATATCCTCAGTTCTCCATTTTGCATATACTACCTCCGCTCCAATTTGAGCAGCATCATCAGTCCATGGTCCCACTGCCTGAACCCCACTGCGAATCCAGTTAGAAACATAGGATCCATCGGTATCTCTTACACCTGATAACCATGGTTTAGAAGGATCTTGATATTCAATGGATGAACCCACATGATCAACTTGTCCATAAATAAATTTATGTCTATAATTATATCCCACTGGGGAAGCTAAAATCCACTCATAGATCTCATCTTGATGAACTTTAAAATCATAATTTTCAACATTAATCGATAAACCAAGAGGTAAGAAAAGTTGCTCGTTGGTAACAGAAATAGACTTATAAGAAGGAATTGCTCTCATAGCAGTACCATCAGGATTCTTATAGCCTAATTTAATAATTTCCTCATCAGTTACATTATCAGCAAATTCAAGAACCCATGTTGTATTATCTGTTACGTCAACAGCATCAGCGTCTGGCTCAATAAATCTGATCATATAATCAAGTGGTTGAACTTTTAGTGGATCAATCACTTTAATAGAAAGAGGACCATGATCGTTTTTGTACGTAACATTATTAACAGTCCAAGTTCCATTATCTCCGCCTGCCATAATTCTGTCAATAGTTTCATCGGTTAAGTCAACAAAATTACCACCATTACCCTGACCTTGAATACGTGTAATCATTGGTACTGTTCCATAAGCTGCATTAAGAACAGTTCCTTCGTTGTGTGATGTTGATGGGTGTGGTATCGCTGCAACAGATTTAATCGGTTTACCTCCGGCAGCTTTTCTACCAGATAGAAAAACTGTCTTCTGTCCGTAAAGCCCGTCTGGAATATCAGGATTAATAGAGAAAGGAGCAAATTCATTATATGCGTATGCTATGGCAATAAAGTAATAAGTTTTATAATTAACCAATTTTTTAGACCCAACAGCAAAAGCATCTTCTGTAATTCTAAATGAGTGAGAAATTCCCTCATTTTTTCCATTCACTTTTTCAACAGGAACTGAAGTTCCAAGAGCATCATTATATTCCCAATTAATTAATTGTCCAATTGGACTACCATTAGGTCTGAAGTTTTTGATATCACACTGTGCAACTAATCTTGATTTTTCAGCATCATAAATTTCCGATACACTTACATCCTTGTCTTTCAATTGGAATATCATATAACCTTCAAATCTGTATTTATTATCAGCTAAACTATCAGTTCCTGGTATATGATCCGGAATTTGTGCATCAACTTCCTCATACTGTTCTAAGTAGTTATTGCTGATTGGATCATCATTGGTTATATACAGAATTAATTCATTATCTAATTCTCTAATTGTCAATTGCGGAGCATCAGGACCATCCAACACTTTAAAACAGTTTTCAAATAGCGCCTGACACTTATCGTCAGCAATTTTCAGTAATTCCACTGATGCCCATGCACCTCCCTGAGCAGCTCTTGCCCAAGGTATACCCACAGTAATATAGTTTACACTACCGGCTCTCAAAGTAAAAGGTCCGGCAGATTGCATAAATCTTCTATCAAAAGGAGCATTTCCAACATTAGCCTCAGTCCATGTTCCATCGCCTCCGGCAACTGGAGGAGGTTGAATTCCTTTTGTTCCCCAATTACAAGGGTCTGAACTTCCTGGGAACATAAAGTCACACTCTATACCACCAGTATTGTGGGCATTACCTCCCCACTGCATTTTTGTACCATCTTTCCAGATACCTTGTAAGAAGTTGTAATATTCAAAAGCTACATCGGGGTCACCTCTTGGAGTATTATTATTGTCGTGGTATACGAATCTTCTCATACCATAACGCTCATTGTCAACAATAGAATCACCAAAGTTTACTCCATTGATAGCCATTTGGTCATTGTAATAACCTGTAATCTCTTCGCTATTTACAAATTTTTCACAATATCCTGTATAACCTATTGAATCTCTGTGGAATTTTGGATTATCTCTATCATCCGGATCAATGTATGGTCCTTGGAAAAAGTCAACCCCAACTGCTGGTGGTTGTGCACCATAATGTTGTGGCAAACCTTGTCCGTCTACCTCACGTCCATTATAACAATATCCTAATCCTCTTAAAACGTCACAACCAACATAGTCATCATCAGCCCAACCCAAATCAGGGTCAACCCATTGAGAGAAGAAGGTATTTGTCAAAGTATAAGTAGATCTGTTAATAATCTCATAAGAGTAGAAAGTCATGTTGTTCAATTCGTCATTGGTTGCAAATGCAAAAGCCTGACCTCTGATTTCCAATCCAATTGGATCTCCTTTAGACTCAGTATGAGGACCACCCTTATCATTAAAGATCCAGAATAAAGTTTCATCCCCTTTCAAAACGTGGTCAGCATAAATCATTTGATTATCATAACCATAATTATCTCTAATCCATGTTCTTTCCGGAGTCCAGGGAAGAAGATCCTGAGCTGCTAATGCAATATTTTGGGGTGTCCAGGGACACAAATCATTAGCTAAGTCATAGTAAGGATAATCTCCAGCATTATAGTCATAAACTCCATCCTCATTAACATCTCTAAAAGGTGCGAGATAATATGACTGTCCATTTTCTCCGTGTGCCGGCCACTGTGTAATACTTGCAGGTGGTGTATATGTAGGGTCACCTGAAAGGTGTGCAGCAATATGAGCTTCTACTTCAGCACGTGTAATTTTAAAGTGTTTATCATATTTACTACATGTTTGCTGATTAATTGACGCTCCCTCAACAGTAAGAGGACCTGTCCAATAGTCATCTCCATTTTGACGGAATCTTACCGCAGCCAACTTCAACTGACCGCTGACATCACGTCCCCCAATCCACAAAGCAGCAGCAAACATTGAGGTCTTACCACTTCCTCTAGGAACTTCGTACTGTGCGATCTCTTTAAACCACATTGTACCATTTGTCTCAATATAAGCTCTAACGTTATTAATTGTTAGCTGATTTGAGTTTGTTGCTGGTAAACAGGTTGCCGATTCTTTCTGAACCGGAGCTTGAATAACGCCAACATACTTCTTTGCAGATAGCGGTAGTGCCGCCATTACAACAAATAGTATCGTTAATCCAAAAAATTTTCTTCTAATATTCATAGTATTATAATTTTTCATTGAAACCATAGTGATTAAAATCCGAATATAACTCCCAAACTTACAGTGGTTGGCGCGCTGTAATTATAAGGATTACGCATAGCCATATTGTAATAATTAATAAATGAGGGAACATAAATTTGAGCATTAATATATTGTTGGAATTGTTCTGCTGATAAACAACCATCATCTTCTGGATTTCCGGTATAAGTATACACACTAACAACATTTTTAAAGTTGAAGATGTTTGCAATATCAACATAAACTGTTAAGTAAGCTGGTTTTGCTTTTTTAGCATTATCCTCTTTCTTTCCAAACTCTAGCATAAATGTTTTGTCCATACGAACATCACATTGGAAAATCCATGGTCTATTAGATCCATTAATTGATCCGGAAAGTTGTGATTTTCCACCTAAACCATAGTAAGAATATGGGGTATTAGATCTACTATATGGCATACCTGATGCAGCAGAGAATAGAAGAGTAACCCCAGTATTTTCGAGCAATCTTGTTTCAACCATTCTACTTTCATCTTTCTTAGATTGTCTCTTCCAAGTTGGTCCATTGTATTCACTACCCATACCAAAACGGTAGTCGAGTGAAACATTAAATCTGTGGCGCTGGTCAAAACTCAAGTTAGTTAAGGTTCTTAAGTTAGGTTGACCTGATGCAATGATCGCTAAGTTCGATCCAGCAGAAGATCCGGTTCCTTTAGCAAATTGAAGAGTATAGTTAGCTCTCAAAGTAATATTTTTATCTGCTCTTAAATTATATCCAAGGGTAAATCCTTGAACTGTACCAAAGTCAATATTATCAAATGAATAATATGTACTTGGATATGCACCGGTAAAACGATAAGATTGAATTTGATCTCTCTTTTCTGAATAATATCCCGCAATACTGATAGCAGAATTGTCTGTTAACAATTGTCTGAAACCAATTTCATAGTCAATACTTCTTTGTGGTTTAAGATTTGGATTATTTACTGAGTTGTCTGGATTAGATCCAAATTTTTCAATAAACAAATAGCTAACAGGGTTAAGTTGTAAATTAGTTGGACGGTATGCAATTACGTTATAGTGTGCGTAAAACTGAGAACTTTCTCCAACTGGGAATGAGAATGAAAGACGAGGCATGAACGACCACTGAGGTGAATAATCTGCAAAAGCCTTACCACTAACCTTTGAAATTGCAGTCTCATCCAAAGCCTCTTTTAATACTGGTCCTCCGGTTGCTCCCAACATAGTTGTTGGATCCAATACCTCTTGTCCATTTGCATCATACCAATCACGTCCATTTCTATATCCAATAATTGATTGTGTAGTACCATCAGGGGTTTTTCCTTTGTCATTAATATAAACCACCCAATCATCACCTGCATTAGCAATAAAACGCTCATCAGAAAATCCAAAATTACCTGCCTTTAAAGAACCCACTGTATGAGCTTCTCTAAATAGGAATGGGTCTTTAAGCACTTGTTGATTGGCATCAAAACGGTCAATACGTAAACCAACATTAAAAACAAGTGTTTGAATAGCAAATTTATCTTGAATGTAAAATGCCATATATATAGGTTCATAAGCTCCAATTTCATAATTGAAAACTTTATCCCCGTTAGCATTTAACTCGCCATCAAAGAAATTAGAAATATTTGTTTTTCTATTAGTTAATTTTGATCCGGTATAATCATAACCATAATAACCTACCATTGGTCCACTTAATCCAATAAGTAACTCATCTGGTGAGAACATGCCAATATCAAAAGTGCTTGGATCATAGCTATCGATATCCAGCCAATCTGTTCCATTAGGATCTAACCCCAATTTAATTCTTAAATTTCTATCAAAAGCTGACTGGTCTGCCAAGTTAATCAATGGATTATAATCAATGGTATCACTTAAATCGATATCAAAATAATCATATCCTCTTGAAACGGGATTTGCCACATCAAGCTGAGAAATATGGAAGTTTTGTTTTTGTCTCATCAAAGTCCAAAGTGCATAAGGTGCTACACTCCAGGATCTATTGGTTAATTTTTCCAACTCAAATCCCATTTTTAACTCATGGTCATTTAAGTTCAGTGCAAGACTAGCTTTTGCACCAATTGTTCCATTTCTTGTTTTTCCATATTCTGAAACTACTGTACCGGGTACAGGATAAAGTCCATAAACTGCTGATGGAGAATCTCCATTTCTCAATGCTCCAAAAGAAGAATAAAGGTTTAGGTCATAAGGTATAGTATATCCATAATAATCAGAGAAAAACTCTGGAGAATATCTATCTACGAAATTTTGTGTAAAATAAACCAAATCTGGATTAGAAGATCCGGATCCATCAAAAGTAATAATGGAGTCATATATTGTTTTTAACACATACACATCTTTATAAGGTATTCCATTAATCACAATATCTTCCAATTCATAAATTCTAGCACGTTGTTTGGTAAATTTACCAATATGTCCATAGTTAAAAAGGTTTCTACCATGTCTTGCATCTTTTGATTCATCCTGATATAATGTATAACTCACATTAATGTCATACATAATATTTTTAAGGATGTCATTTTCTTTAACTTCAGTTTTTACACGGTGTGTTAAACGTGCATTCAATCTCAAAGTTGAACTTTGACCTATTCCGTTGTTTGCATTATTAAAAACTGCATTATAGAGTCCCCAACTCATTCCTTTACCATATTGATAAGATCCTGAAAGGGTTATTTTAATATTATTTTTACAATTATTGAGTGAATCTTTTGGACCAGTAAGAACATCAACCTTTCCTTGTGCTACAAATCCATAACTATGAGCGTTTTGTCTTGCTCTTTGTTTGTAAAAATTCTCACCTGTCAAGTACTCTCCGACGGAATAGTTAGCTCCTAATTGAAGGTTATCATATCTCAAGGGATTCAACTTGAGTGACTCGATAGCCTCATCAGTAGCTCTCCAGGTTCCGGTTCTTGCAGGAGAACCATCCATATTATACCATCCCTCTGCTGTTAACATAAAACCAGCTTTTGAAGGAAGGTTAGGATTTTTATTTTTAACAAGAGGTCCCAAAAGTGAAAATGCACCTAAGAAATTATTGTATCCATCTACTGAACCTCTTAGTTCAGCGCTTCCACTAAAATCTTTAGGAGCACCTTTTGTAGTAATAATGGTAAATGTTGTACCATCACCATACTCTGCCGGTATACCTCCCTGGATTAATTCAACACCTTCTACACCTCCCATAGCAACTGCGCCTCCACCTCTCACACGCATACCATCCACAATAGTTTGTTGCCCATCTGGTCTATTTCCTCTGTAGGTTGTATTACCTGCAGCGTCTTTGGAAACCCCTTCAAAAGAACCAATAGCACTTCCAATTCCACGTCCCGGTTGTCTTTCCAAATCCTCTTTGGTCACTTTTCCTCCAGAACGAGCTTTCCCTTGGTCTAGAATAGGATCTTTGCCTACTACAACAATCTCTTTAAGCTGATTTATACATTCAAACTCAACGTTTTTGAAGGTTACATTAGATCCGTCTACTGAAATGTTGGGATATCTGGAAGTGGCTTTACACATTCCCGTCCCTCCAACAACTAAATCATATGTACCGGCAAAAATCCCAAAAAATTGATATTCCCCCTTATCGTTCGTTGTAATAGCTGCTCCGGGAACTGCTACTCCATCCGAAGTTTCAAGACGAACCAAAACATGCTGGCGCGGAGTCCCATTACTGGCATCAGTAACTACACCTTTAACAATACTTTGTGCCACCAAAATATTCGCAGCAAGGAGAATAAAACTAAGTGTAAAAAGTAATTTTTTAATCATAACTTAAATTATATTTGAACAATTTTTTCTGTTAATTTTTTCAGGCGGTAAAGTTATAAAAAAAATCGATTGCCCCTCATCTTTTTGTAAGTTAAATTTTTTAATTCATTTAGGATCAATCAATTATATTTATTTTTAAGGATTTCACTGTAGATAAATCCTTTCTTGACATCATCTATCTCCATTGAAATGTCGATTGTTCTATAATCTTCATTGTCAACTCTTTGCAATTCAATTAGGGAATTAATTTGGGGATTATAATCTGTTTCCAAACTTTCCAGGGTTTGATACCTGGATTGCCCAAAATCACTGTTTCTGGGATGATTTTTGGCATTTTTTGTCTTTTTGTATTCATTTTGTAACTCAGAAAAAGAGGGCTCTTCAACCTCTTCAGATTCATCAAAAGTATCCACTTCAGGAATCTGCATTGTCTGCTTTTTAGACTTGGCTTTTTTGATCGAAGAAATCAAATAAAGCACTATCATTCCGATTAGAATTATAAGTTGTTTTCTGTCCATAATCAGCTTGATTTTTTTTCAAATTGAACTTCATCATAAATTCTCGAAACCACCCTTTTTGTATAAAGAGGAAATTCCGCATCCATGATCCAAAAATAGTAAGAGGGTTCTCTTAAAAAAACATCTTTGACTCTTTTTCCTTTATGCTTTCCAAAATTAAATACCTCTTCATCCTTGTCATTAAAAATAATATGTCCCACTAAATCCACAGAACGAGAATCCAAAGATAATTGAGATAAAACATCAACATCATTTTCGATTTGAATACTTCTTCCTGTTTTGGTATTCTCATAAACCTGACCTTGATATTTTTTAATTTGCCCTTTCAAAACTTTGTAGGTTGCTTGAGTATCTTCCATTGCATTATGAGGATTCAAAATCTCCTCTTCACAATAAAATCTACAGGCAGCAATCAATGTCCTGGGTTCCATTTTATGGAAAATATTTTGTACATCTATGATTTTTCTGTTTCTTAGGTCAAAATCTACACCAACTCTTAAAAACTCCTCTACCAATAAAGGCAGATCAAACCTATTTGAGTTGAACCCTGCTAAATCACTATCTGCAATAAAGTTTTTAATCTCTTCCGCAAGCTCTTTAAATGTCGGTTTTTCTTTTAAATCCTCATCTGATATTTTGTGAACCTCATATGCTTCTTTAGTCACAGGTATCTCCGGATTAATTCTCGTTTCATATTTTTGTTCAGTACCATCAGGCATCACTTTAATCATGGCAATCTCCACAATGCGATCTTTCCCAACATTCAAACCTGTTGTTTCCAAATCAAAAAAAAGTAGTGGTTTTTGTAAATTTAGTTGCATTCTATCTGGTCTTAATATTTTATAAACTTTTGTACACTCTTTCTGCCATTCCGCGTCACCAATTTAACTATATAGGGACCACTTGCCAAATTTTCTATAGAAATTGCCTTAACGCTATGATTTACCTCCCCCCTTTTTATTTCTTTTCCCATCATATCGTAAATAAAAAAATAGGGGGGATACAATTCATCGCACTCATCACTATCTATCTCTATATAAATATTATATTGTATTGCGGGATTGGGATATAGTTTAAAGGGAATCTCTGTCTGGTAGTCAATTACTCCCGAAGTATATAGTTTTCCAACAAGCGGTCTGATCATGGGAGCCCCTTTGAGTATCGGTTCTGCCCAATAATTGGCAGTTTTATAGTAAAAGTAGGGTCTGGCATCACTATTTTGATCAAAACCTATATTAATTTGTGTGTTATGATCTTGCATAATACCAACAAAGAAGGAACCTGTCAGAGGAACAGGTCGTTCCAGAACATAAGTCACAAAATCCAAAAACTGATCTGCATATTGAGGTAATTGTGCCGGGAATGAATCGATGACAGCTCCCGGTTTTTGATTATCTCCCATTGCCCATACCATAATACTGAATGGCACAACACTTTCATCATTAAAAGTTCTGTTAAACCAAATATCAACCGCTTTCAATGTGTCGGGATGTTGAAGATCAAATTTGATAGCCACGTATGATTTAGGCTGGGGATTTGTATTATACAAAGAGTATCCCGCTTCAGCGGTGCCGTCATCATAAGCGAAAAAGTTCAAAAATCGCTGCTGAAATACAATGGTATCATTAAACAGATTAATATCTCCACTATATCCATCAATCTTTTGAATATGGGTTATGGTATATAAAGCACTGTCCTGACCATCATAAGTGATAGAAAATTCTACATTTGGATTGGCGTGGAATGAGTATTGTTGAAACCCATTATTATAGTATGGATAGATGTTTTCGTTGTTACAAGTATAAGTATAAATAGCATTTGTATGATTTTTCACTACATGATACTTGTAGCTTGCATTTCTGGTTGTGTTGGAAAGATTGGACATTACATTTGTAAACTTATCTTTCAACAAACCACTATGGTAGTGACTCCACGGAACATACTGATATGGGGTTAGAACAGCTGTTGCTCCTTTCACAAAAGCTATATCGTTTGGATAAATATCCTGATGTGTCCTATTCACATCAAGCCTGATATAATCAATATGCCATTGGTCTACATTGCTGGACCAGCCAACAATACCTTGATCTTCCAGACTGGCTACATTTCTGAATCTGAACTGAAAACTATCTTTCAGAAAAACAGGATCTGTTATAGGAATCAACACTTGTTTAAAATAGGTTAAGTGTAGCGGGTCGTTATTAATCCATTGATCTAATGATACACCGGGTGTACTCCACACATTGGTCCAGGTTGTAACACCATCCTGAGTATATCCAAAATCCAGGTAGAGGTAATCTGATGACTCCGGTTGATTTCCAATTCTTTCCCATTGAACTATTGGATATGATGCACTTCCACCTCCAGGTTGGTAATAAAAAGAAAAGTAGAGAGAATCCTGGATTCTAATTGCTTTATATGGAGCAAAAAGAGTATCTAAACGAATAAAATTTGAGGTCAAAGTATCAGCAAAGAAACCGGTACTGTTAGCATGAGCATATATTTCCCCGTACTGATTCAATGCATCTAATGTCACCACACCAACAGAAGGGGGATTAATAGGGTACGTATTATTGACAAAAGCTTGCTGATCCAGAAATTTTGCCGGATCGGGATATCCGATATAAGAGGAAAAATCCTCAATAAATGGCAAGCGTAGCGGTGGTGTATTCTCTTTTAAGTTACTATGTTGTAACTTTTTTGCTTCTTTTGCAATGATCGGATTAGATGGTAGTCCGGTTATTACTTCTTGAGCCCCTAAATTAGAAAGCAAAGAAAATAGAGCTGCCAATAAGAATAAACGAATATTTTGAGGTTGAAACATAGCTTTATTATTTAGGGTTCCATTTCTATTTGTGTTAAAGAATCCAACATCATAGATTCAATATCCCTTCCTACCACCAACGTTATAGATTCTCCCATAGAGATCTCTGTATCCGATGAAATTGAACGACCTTTGTACAATTGCTCCAGCACAACATTTTCATAAGGACTGGCTTTATAGATTACGGAACCTAATTCAAGTCCTTTGGCTTTAAGCATGATTTCCGCTTGTCTTAAGGATACGTCTACTAATTGTGGCATTTTAATTTTAGGGGGGAGATCAGATGCAATCGTTAAGTACACTTTTCTGCCCTTCTTCACCATTTCATGGGGGTGCGGATCCTGTTTTAATACCGAGCCGGGTGGCATCTTTTTATCAAAGATAGATTCTGTAACCTCAATTATAAAATCATCTGACAGAGAATCTGAAACCAATTGATTTGCATCCTTTCCAATAAAGTTAGGCATCTCAATCTCTTTCCCATGATCTGTATATATATCCAGTAAGAAGAGTGTTGTTATGGCAATAACAAGAGTAATCCCTATAGCTAGTAGGATATGAAATCCCAATCTATGGGGACGGAAGAAATCTTTAATTTTTTCCTTTCTGCTGTTTTTCATCCTCCTGACAATTTTCTGACCTGTAAATTTAGATTAATCTACTGAATATAGTTATCAAGAGCAAAATTATAAAAAAAATCATAACAAAACTTACAAATTAAAAGATTGTTTGATAATATCCACATAATCTAACTTTTCCCATGGAAAAAAGGTTACTTTTTTGTACCATTTTGTTTCCCCTGCTTCTGTTTTAGAATATGTTTCTTGATCTTGATAAAATACCTCGATCTCTTTTTCATACACATCTCTACCAAAATGTCCGTAAGATGCTGTTGCTTCATAGATTGGATTTTTCAATTTGAATCTATTCACAATAGCATAAGGGCTCATTTCATAAATCTCTTCAATTTTTCTGGAAATTTCGCCATCAGTTAAGTCTACTTTCGCACTATTGTAAGTATTAACGTAAAATCCAACCGGTTTAGCTACCCCGATAGCATAGGCAACCTGAATCAGTACTTCATCACAGAGTCCTGCTGCAACCATATTTTTTGCAATATGTCTTGCGGCATACGCTGCAGAGCGGTCCACTTTCGAAGAATCTTTTCCGGAAAATGCTCCACCACCATGAGCACCTCTACCGCCATAAGTATCAACAATAATTTTTCTTCCTGTTAAACCGGTATCCCCATGAGGTCCTCCAATAACAAATTTCCCTGTAGGATTCACATGAAGGTTGTACTCTTCTCCAAACAGTTGCTGAATTTGAGGTGAACATAATTTTTTCACCCTGGGAATTAAAATATTCTTGACATCATTTTTAATAATCCCCAACATTTTTTGATCATCTTCCTCAAAGTCATCATGTTGAGTTGAGATCACAATAGTATCGATTTTTTCCGGTTTCCCGTTATCATCATACCAAACCGTTACCTGTGATTTTGAATCGGGTCTAAGATAGGTCATCTCTTTACCCTCTCTTCTAATTGCAGCTAATTCTTGTAGGAAAATATGCGATAATTCTGAAGTGATGGGCATAAAATTCTCCATTTCACGACAAGCATATCCAAACATCATACCTTGATCTCCGGCACCTTGTTCCTCTTTAACTTCACGCTCAACCCCCTGATTGATATCAGAAGATTGACTATGAACCGTAGATATTACTCCACAAGAGTTAGCATCAAATTTGTATTCACTCTTATTATATCCTATTCTGTTGATTACTCCACGTACAATAGAGTCCGGATCTATAATCCCTTTTGATTTTACTTCACCGGCACATACAACTAATCCGGTTGTTACCAATGTTTCCAGAGCAACTTTTGATTCGGGATCTTGTTTTAGTAAGGAATCCAAAAGTGCATCAGATATTTGGTCACTCACTTTGTCTGGATGACCTTCAGAAACTGATTCTGATGTAAATAAATAACCCATTTTTATAAGTATTTAAAATATTATTAATAGTATTAATATTGAAAAAATGGGGGGAAAAGCATGTTTTAGCATTTTTTTTATGTGGTTGCAAGCAATACAAATCTCTCCACATTTTTTCAATCGGCAAAGATATAAAATAAAACCAAATGTTACAATTATATTAACAAATTATTTATCTTACTAATAATCAATATCTTGGATGATATAGTGCAATGGTTGACTGAATATATTCACTGTCTAAATGGGTATAAATTTCAGTTGTTGTGATACTTTCGTGTCCCAACATGATTTGTACCGCGCGGAGATCTGCTCCCCCTTCAATGAGATGTGTCGCAAAAGAGTGTCGCAAGGTATGCGGACTAACATTCTTATCTATTTGAGCAGCCTTTGCACAATCTTTAACAATCAGATAGATCATTTCTCTGGTCAAATGTGTCCCTCTGCGATTTAAAAAAAGGTAATCCTCCATCCCTTTTTTGGGTTTTTGTTGTTTTCTATATCCCTCTATATAGTGTAGTACCGCACTTTTTGCTTTATCTCCAATGGGGACTAACCGTTCCTTATCACCTTTACCAATCACACGAATATAATATTCCTTCAGATACAATTGTGATAATTGTAAAAAAACCACTTCAGAAACTCTCAAACCGCATCCGTACATAATCTCAATTATCGCTTTATTTCTATGCCCTTCCGGAAGTGACAGGTCAATACTATTGATCATAGATTCAATCTCTTCCAGATTTAAAACATCGGGTAGCTTTCTACCTATCTTAGGAAGTTCAACCAATGCAACCGGATTCTGATCCAGTTTTTTCTCGAGAAGCAAAAACTGATAAAAGGCATTTAATCCTGATAAAAAACGTGCTTGTGACACTGGTTGGATCCCCTCATTGTAAAGCGTTTCAATATAGGCACGCACATCATTCAACTCCACATCCAGAAGCAATTGATCAATTGTATTGTCATCTTCTGCGATTATTTGTTTTGCGCTTTTTAGATATTCCACAAATCGTGAAACATCATGAATATAGGCTTCTACTGATTTTACCGATAGATTTTTTTCAAGTCGAATATGTTGTTGGAAGCGTTGGATTAAATTCATGGGGTGTTTTTGTGCAAAAATATCATTTTTTTCACAAAATTACAATCTTTTTACCATTCTCTAAAATTGTGGTAACAAAATTAAAATTAATTTATTATTTTTGCATGTTAAACCTTTATTTATTATAAATCAATAGATCTTAAAATAATGGCTAAAATAATTGAACAGGAAGAACAAGGTGGTATCAACATGATTGCTTCCGGGACAACACTAAATGGTGATATCTCAACATCCGGAGATTGTCGTATTGATGGAACACTCAAGGGTACTATGACCTCCAATGCTAAAGTTGTTGTTGGAGCCAATGGTTCAATAGAGGGAAAAATCAAATGTCGATCGATAGAAATTGAGGGATTTGTTAAAGCAGATATTGAAACAACTGAGTTACTTTGTCTCAAAGCAAGCGCCAACCTGGTCGGAAATATTAATGTTGGAAAGATCTCTATTGAGGCCGGAGCCTCCTTTGTTGGTAATTGTACAATGAATAACTCACGACCTGAATAAGAGTTTTGTGAAGGAAAAGAAGAAGAAACCATTTTTCGCCGGATATGCACGCTATTCGAGTGCCGCTATTCAGATGGGCTTGATTATTTTTATCGGTGTTTGGGGCGGAATTAAATTAGATAAGCTATGGGGCACCTCTCCCCTATTTACTGTTATTGGTTCTCTACTTTTTATCGCATTAGGCACATACATAGCAATTAAAGATGTTCTTCCAAAAAAATAGAGTATTATGTCAACTATTCCAATGAGCAAATATGCTTACCGAACTATAATTTTTTCTGTTGTTGTAGCCGGAATCGGACTTCTGTTCCAATATTTTTTCCCAAAATATGCATCCCCCGCTATTCCATTCATCGTTTTATTTTTCTTCTTCCTGTCACTTTTTACCATGTATATTATTCTGAGAAAAGGGAAAATAAAAGAGGGAAAGACAGCCAGCAGCAACATGATTTCCAGATACATGTTATCCCGAATGATTAAGTTTATCTCCTGTTTAGTGTTTATTGCTATCTACATTATTTTTAATAAGGAGGATGGATGGAGGTTTGGAATCGCTTTTGTTATCCTCTATTTTACTTTTTCAATATTTGAAGTCATTTTAATGAAAAAGGAACAAAAAAATAATTAATCCCGTATCAGAGTTACTGTTCCGTGCAGTTTTTTCTCTTTCATTCCATATAAGGTTTGTACGTATATCGTGCAGGAATAATAGAAAGTTCCATTTGAAACCGGCTCCCCGGAAAGATAATCTCTACCATCCCAGTTGATATCTGGATCTTGCGTATAAAATACTTTTCTCCCCCATCTGTTATAAATATAAAGTTCAATTTCTTCAACATTGGAGTAAGGAAAAGGCGTCAACAGATCATTGATTCCATCATTATTGGGAGTAAACACATTGGGGAGTTCATAAAACATACAATCTTCTACATCAAAACATGTTTCCTCACTAAAGGGGGTCATATTCCCGACAGTATCTACCAAAGCTAAGCGATAGCATCCGGTGATATGGGGAGGGTCCTCAATTTTGTAAATACATGGTGCCGGATAACAAGGTGATCCATCGGATACAACAGAATCAAGGAGGTAGTATTCCGACAAATAGTCCTGACGATAATAGATATAATATTTGAACACATCCTGATAGGCAGAGTCATGTTCAAATCTCCATTCAACTGTTACATCGAAACAATCTGTTGTGATGCTGATTATGGGCATTTCAGGTGGTTGATCATCAATCGGTTTTTCAAAAACAATCTGAGATCGATTGTATAAAGGATAGAGCGTATCCGGTATAAAATAAGCTCCGGTAGCCCGAACTAGATAGCCATATTCCACCTCATTGGAAAGATTTTTATCCAAATATTCTCTGTTTTCCGTTGTTGCGATGGAGTCCATTTGGTCTGTTTCAGGATTATAGCGATAGATCGTATAGGACAGATCTTGCCAGGGTACCTGGGCTGTCCAACTGAGTTTGATTGACCTATCTGTAGGCAGAGCAGAAAGGAAGTGCGATGATGCCGGATCCGAGGTTTCAATGAGCTGGGAGTCCATTGTTTCCTCCCCCCAAAATTCTATTTTATAAAAATATTTATAATCTTGAGTATTCAAACCCACATCCAGAACTTCATGGTCACCATAAAATGGAACCGCTGTTACCAGTTGATAACCTCCTGATTCAAGGGTAGATCGATACAATTTATAACTGCTAAGAGAAAGAACAATGGTACTATCAATCTCAGGAGGATCAACCCAACGAACAATGATTTCTCCATCTGCACGGTCTGTTTTTTCCACATCCACATGCGTAATCATCGGTGCATCATTCACAATGTAAGTACAAGCTTCATCGGAAACGTAACTTTCTGCGCCATCCGGGTAGTAAGCCACAATACGATAACAATACTCATTCCCATGGAGTATTGGAAACTGAATTCCATCATCTAAAAAAGTGGTGTCATTGAGATCATTTGTAGCTCCGATCAACGTATAACCTGCCTCAGGAGGGAGACCGGTTTGACAGTTTTCCGGTTCAAAAGGAAAGCTATTTATTCTTCTATATATTTGATATCCAGACGTATTAGAACATACTGACGGACTCCATTCCAATTGGATCTGATTCCCTATAGGAGTCGCTGTCAAATTTTCCGGTTTAGGTGCAACCACCGTAATGTAAATCGTTTTAAAAGAAACCAGTGGAATGATCGGTCCATTATCCCTTGCTTTCAGTAACACTGTTTGTTTATTTTTCTTGATATGGGAACAGTTTGTTTGCCATTTTAAAAAAGAAAATAAAGGGGGGGGACCACTCCCACTTTCGATTGTTGCCGGCGACGATGGATAGAGCAGAGGTGCCCCGGTAGCTGTCAATGACACTTGGGACGAATTTGCGTCGGTAACCATAATCTCCAACTCCAGCAAATCTCCGGCAGTAACACAGGTATCGATAATAGATACGATTTCCGGAGGTTCATTATTACATGCAGCTATCGTCACTTGCATATCCCGAACCATCGATCCGATCCAGACTCCATTTCTATATTCATCGATTTTTATTGCAATATTGTATTCACCCACTAAGATTGGAGAATCCCAGGTCAATTCGCCGGTAATCGAATCTATGGAAAAAAAGTTCGATGCCGCGGGAATGGTGTAACCCGGAATAACCTGTCCGTGAAATCCGCGACAATCTACAATTTTATACGATAAACTATCTCCATCCACATCGTAGGCTCCCGGATTGTGATAGAATGGAACGTGAATACAACCATTATCGATAGGTGGATTGAGCAAAACCGGTGAGTTATTGGGTCCCAAAAAAGGATTGATCACGATCCAGGTATCAACAAAAAAGGGAATATATACAGAATTTGGAATATTGATAACACCTGCGTTACGATTGGGGTCTTCAAAAGTGATCCGGTAATTCCCCATTGATGCGTAAGTATGATTCGTGATATAGGTATTTCTGCTGATATCGTTTCCCAGATTGACTTTAGAAGTTCTATCCACGATAGATCTCGTACCATCACCCCAATAAATTTCAATTTGGGGTCTGTCTGCCGGACTGGGAGTATAGGTGTAGGTGATAATGGTAAACTCGTAGGTCAGACCATACAAATGACGATAGGATATCTCACCTGCTCGATTATGAGTTGCCCACGAGTATAAAGAGCTCATTAGCAATAATAGAAGAAATATCCTGGTTTTCATTTGTTCACTATTCTAACAGAAACGCAAAAATATAAAAATTTGATGTACTTTTGCACCAGCAAAATAATTAGATTAACTTATTATCCATAATTTTATGAACTTAATAGATCAAATTAAAGAGAATGCCAAAAAGGCACAAAAAACGATTGTTCTACCTGAAGCTGAGGAAGAAAGAACACTAAAAGCGGCTAATATTATTCTTCAAGAAGGATATGCTCAATTGGTTCTTTTAGGAAATCAAGCCAAAATTGAAAAACAAGCTGCTGAATGGGGATTAAAAGAGATTCAAAAAGCAAGAATCATTGATCCTATTAATAATCCTCAAAAAGAGTTTTACGCTGAGATGTTATGTGAAATCCGTAAAAGCAAAGGAATGCAGATGGATGAAGCGATGCGCTTGGTTGAAAATCCTCTCTACTTAGCTACATTATTGATTAAAAATAAAGAGGTTGACGGAGAGGTTGCCGGAGCTCAAAATGCAACTGGTGATGTATTACGTCCCGCTTTCCAAATTGTTAAAACTCTTCCCGGAGTATCTGTTGTTTCAGGTGCTTTTATCATGATTTTTCCTGATAAGCAATGGGGAGATAATGGAGTGATGGTTTTTGCTGATTGCGCTGCTACTCCTAATCCAAATGAAAAAGAATTAGCTGAAATTGCTGTTGTTTCAGCTCAAACTGCCAAATCTATCGCTAAATTGGATCCTCGTGTTGCCATGCTCAGTTTTTCAACTAAAGGCTCGGCAAAACATGAGATGGTAGATAAAGTTGTTAATGCAACACGCATCGCTAAAGAGATGGCTCCTGAATTAAAAATTGATGGAGAACTTCAGGCCGATGCTGCCATTGTTCCCAGCGTTGGAGCATCTAAAGCACCGGGTAGTGAGATTGCAGGAAAAGCCAACGTATTGGTATTCCCTACTTTAGAAGTTGGAAATATCGCTTACAAGTTAGTACAACGTATGGCTAATGCGGAAGCTGTAGGTCCAATCATGCAAGGAATGGCTGCTCCTATCAACGACTTATCCAGAGGATGCTCTATTGATGATATTGTTAGCTTAGTAGCTATTACTGCTTGTCAGGCTACAGTTTAACAACTCCTTTTTGGGTGAGTTGATATTGTTCTCCACTTTCACTACAGATTGCCAGGTTTTTTTCGTCAAACTGTAAAGGAATACCATATTCACTCACCCAACCTTTTTGTCTGGCAGGATTTCCTACCATCAATGCATAATCCGGAACATCTTGAGTGACAACACTTCCGGCTCCTATTAGTGCATATCTTCCAATGGTATGTCCACATATTATAGTTGCGTTAGCTCCAATGGTAGCCCCTTTGCATACTTTGGTTGTTTCATATTGATCTCTCCGGATAACAGCACTCCTGGGATAGCTGATATTTGTAAAAACCATAGATGGACCTAAAAATACATCATCTTCACAAATAACTCCGGAATAAACAGATACATTATTCTGAACCTTTACATTATTCCCTATGATAACATGAGAAGCTATAAACACATTTTGACCGATATTACACCGTTCCCCGATCACGGAATCAGTCATAACGTGGCAAAAATGCCAAATTTTAGTTTCCTTTCCAATTTGTACCCCTTCATCTATGTATGAAGATTCATGAACAAAGTAATCCATAACTTTAATATTTGGAGCAAAATTAATAAAAAAAAGATTCCAAAAAATATCGCTATCTTTGTAAAGTAACTTTTTAAATTATAACAAATTAATAATCAATGAGATATGGAAAAATGAATTGTGAGACCTTCCTGGATGGACACCATGAGATTGGTTAAAAGTGAAGATTTAAATCACCATGGAACTCTTTTTGCGGGGAGATCAGCTGAATGGTTTGTTGAATCCGGTTTTGTTTCAGCAGCTGCACTATTGGACCCCAGAAGAATAGTATGTTTAAAAATTCATGGTATGAACTTTTTGAAACCTGTTAAACCGGGTCAAATTGTTAAGTTTTCTTCCAAAATAGTTCATGCCGGAAGAACCAGTTTAGTTGCTTATATTAAAGTGACAACCGGTGTTGAAAACATTTCTGTTGTTAATGGTTTTATCACCTTTATTCACGTTGATGAAGAGACTGAATCTCTCCCACACGGTATCGTTATTGAACCCGTAACAGAGGAGGATCATTTACTCAACGAACAAGCGGCTATTTTAAAAAGAAAATAACTTTTTTGAAAAACTATCTATAAGGTTTATCAATAGTACCTATTGAAATTAATTGGTTTTTCAACCTGTAAGGTTGAGACTTTTTCCTTTATTTTTGCCTTGTAAAAATGAATCTGAATTATTAAACAATTAAAGAATAATATTATGGCTAAGACTAAACTTCAAGGCAATCCGGTACATACCAATGGTGAATTACCTCAAGTAGGAACAAAAGCTCCTGACTTCAAACTAGTAACTTCCGATTTGAAAGAAATTACTTTAAATGATTTTGCTGGGGAAAAGTTGATTATCAACATATTTCCGAGTATTGATACAGGTGTTTGTGCCGCATCAGTGCGAAATTTTAATAAAATTGCGAGTGAAAAAGGAATTAAGGTTCTTTGTGTTTCCAAAGATTTACCTTTCGCTGCGGCTCGTTTTTGCGGAGCAGAAGGACTCAATAATGTGATTACCGCTTCTGATTTTCGTTACAACAATTTTGCAACTGACTACGGTGTTCTGCTAGTTGATTCTCCTTTGCAAGGATTATGTGCAAGAGCGGTTGTTGCCGTTGACGAAAAAGGAGTTGTAGCTTACACTGAATTGGTTGATGAAATCACTACTGAGCCCAATTATAATGTGCCTTTTTAAAAATTTTTCAACTTTAAAATTAATAGTATTGGTTTGTATTAATTTTTTTTGTATCTTTGCACCCCAAAAAAATAAAGTATTAATTTAACAAGAAAGAGGTATTTTTTATGATTGTTGTTCCCGTAAAAGAAGGCGAATCGATCGACAGAGCGCTAAAAAGACTGAAAAGAAAATTTGAAAAAACTGGTGTTGTCAGAGAATTGCGTGCAAGACAAAAATTCACTAAACCCAGTGTTATCAAAAGGGAGCAAAAGCGTAAAGCAATCTATGTTCAGCGCATGTTATCAGAACAAGCTGATCAATAGTATAACCAAACTTGGGAAAACGGGCAATGCTATTGCCCGTTTTTTTTTACCTTTACAGATTAATATTTCTCATGAATCCCATTGATCCTTTTTTAAAATACTTACAGTTTGAGAAAAGAGCTTCTAAGCATACCCTAATCTCTTATCGAACCGATTTAATTCAGTTTTTTGATTTTTTAAAAGAACGTTTTGAATTGACAGATATTCAAGAGATTGAGTTGGATCATATCCGCAATTGGATCTTTTTTCTTATTGAGGTAGAGAAATTGAGTATCAAAACAATTCATCGGAAAATTAGTTCTTTAAAGGCTTTTTTTAAATTTAATATAAAAGAGGGGGTGCTGACCCACAATCCCGCCCTGCAAATTGCTTCTCCACAAATTCCAAAACGTGTCCCCTACTATTTAGAAGAGGATGAAATGGAAAAACTATTCACGGAAATTGAGTTTGAGGATAATTATGAAGGTTCCCGGGATCGAGCCATCATGGAACTTTTTTATGCCACCGGAATGCGGGTTTCAGAGTTGATATCGATTCAATTTGAAGATATAGACTTTTATCAAAACAGAGTTAAAATATTAGGAAAGAGAAATAAAGAAAGGTGGGTCCCCTTTGGGAAACAGGCTCGTGAAGCTTTAAAAAATTATTTTTCATATTTTGACACAAAATGGGCTGAAAAATCAAAAAAAAGTTATATATTTGTTTCGTCAAATTACAATAAATTGAGTCAAAAATCAGTTTACAATATAGTAAGGAGATATCTAGATATGGTAACTACTATAGACAAAAGAAGTCCTCATATAATTCGACATACATTTGCAACCCATTTATTAAACAGAGGTGCTGATATCAACGCTATTAAGGAAATATTAGGTCACTCCAGTTTGGCTGCGACGCAAATTTATACCCATACTTCCATTGAAAAACTTAAATCTATTTATAAACAAGCTCATCCAAGAGCATAAAAAGGAGGTTTTATGAACATAAACATTACCGCTTTACATTTCAAAGTTGATCAAAAATTAGAAAAATTTATCAGTGAAAAAGTAGAAAAATTGAGTCAAGTTTATGATTCTATTATCGGTGCTGATGTCACTTTGAAACTTGAAAACACAGATAAACCTGAAAATAAAACTGTAGAAATACGCATTAAAATTAGAGGAAATGACGCTCTTGCAGGCAAAACAGCTAAAACTTTTGAAGAAGCTTGCGATGAAACAGTAGCTGCTCTAAGAAGACAATTAAAAAAAGTTAAAGAAAAAGAAAGAGGCTTGTAAAAGATGCCCTTAATATTAAAAGAACAGATTGGTGCTTCCGTTTCTATTTGCATATGGCAAATAAATGAAACGGAAGCATTCTTTTTAGATCAACTTCAATTAAAAGAAGCTGATTTAAATTCCATTTTGCAACTCAAACTCCCCTCTAGGCGATTAGAAAAATTAGCTTGCAGAGTTGCTTTGTCCCAATGCATTAACAATTCCGAAGTAAATATCAGTTACAACTCTTTTGGAGCTCCACAAATTGAGAAGGGCTTTATCTCTTTTTCACATGCCAAAGAAATTGTAGCTGTTGCATATTCCCCAAATCATCCTATTGGAATTGACATTGAAAAAGTGAACTCCAAAATACTCAAACTAAAGCATAAATTTGTAGGCTCTAAAGAGGTCAACTACTTTGATATGGAAAATCCTGAACAAATAACCCAAATCTGGTGTACTAAAGAGGCACTTTTTAAATGGTATGAAAAGGGAGAAGTGGACTTTAGAAAAGATCTCCACATTGCACCTGATTTTCAAACTGCAACCATTCTTAAAGGGGAGAATAAAATGAACTTAACCTTGAAAAGAATAAAAATAGACCCCTACATCTGTGTAGTAGTTTACTAAAAAACAAATCCGATTTTAAACTGAACAATTCTGGATCTTGCCATATCCTCTTCCTGAGGTGCAACAATCATTTCATTCAGTCCATACCTATACTGCAAACCATAAATCATTCTGGAAACCCTCATCTCAAAATCAAGAATCCATCCTACTTCATAAGGATAGTACTGTTTTACAATAGGGTCAAAGTTCTTCTCTCTAAGGTGAAAAAAATGGGAATAATATCCTCCGGCACCCATACTCATCTCTATCCAATTTTCAAAAGTTGACTTTAAAAGCAATACAACAGGAAACGTAACCTCATGGGTTTGAATAATTCCTTCTTTGCGATATCTGTTCGTATAGCTGTAGGCTGCCTCCCCCTTTAATGCAAAACTATTACTTAAAGAAACTTTCCCATACAAGCCCAATTGGAGAGCAGTTCCTTTTTTTCCATCTACGGTTCCATAACGGTAGTTGTAACGCATATTTCCTATCCCGGCAGTTAACCCAAAATAACTTTTTTTATCGTGAAAACTAGTTTTTTTCAGACCATCGGAGGGTTTTAAATGAGTGTCATTAGCAAATATAGGTACCAATTCGGTAAAATAATCAACAATTATCGAAAGACCATCATAATCGATCAGATGGGCATCATCTTCCGGCTTATGATAGGGTGATTTTAAACCTGTTGTAACATAGAAAGCCGGAATCTGTTCTGCCAGGAAAGAATCATGATCTGATCCTGTCAGAATGGAATGATCCTTTTTTTTTAAGACCAAACGGTAAGATTCGGGAAAAGAGACTGCATTAAAATAAGTTAAGTAATTCTGAACTGTTCCCACACCTGCAATTTTGAGTTTCCCGGATTGTTTCAAATAACCCACCATGTCAAAATTGATCATCAACACCATCTTGTGAACAGGTTTTACTGCTTTCACATAATTAATAAAAAATTTAGAACCTTGCAAACCAATTTCTTCAGCATCAAAAGCAACAAACACTAAAGTACGTTTTGTTAACTCTTTTTGTTGAACTAAATTTCGGGCTAACTCAATCAAAGCCGCTGTTCCGGAAGCATTGTCGTCAGCACCATTATAAACAATCTCTTCCTCTTTTTTTAACTTTGTCCCCAAATGATCATAATGGGCTCCAATTACGATAAGTTCTCTTTTCAATATAGAATCACTTCCTTCCCAAACTCCAATTACATTTTGGTAGGGACCATCACTGGATAAAGAAATAATGGGAAAATCAAACTTATACAATATCGTTTCTAAACCGATTGTCGAAAATTGATTACTGATATATTCCGCAACTTTATGAGCTGCTTCTGATCCGGCTTTTCTCCCTTTGAGAGAGTCTGCTGCCATATAATAAACATGTTTCTCCAGTCTTTCTTTTTGTGTTGTTTGTCCGTACGATAAAGTACTGAACTGTAAAACAATCAGAAAAAGAAAAAGAGAATAGAAATACTTTTTCATGTTAAAATAGTTTAGATTTATAAAAATCCCAACTCCAACTTGGCGGCTTCACTCATCTTATCCATATCCCATGGGGGTTCAAAAGTAATTTTAACATCTACTTTTCCAACACCGGGAACCCTCTTTACTGCTTGTTCAATTTTAAAGGGAATCGACTCTGCTTCAGGACAGTTAGGGGCTGTCAATGTCATCACAATGTCAACATCATGATTGGGTTGAATTTGGATATCATAAATTAGACCCAACTCCCACACGTTAACCGGAATTTCTGGATCAAAAACAGTGGATATTTGTTCTATTATTTGCTCTCTCATCAATGTAATGCTTTTTCTCTCAATGAGTTAAAACCCTCTCCAAAAACTTCTGAAGCATCCAATATAGAAATAAAAGCTTTGGGATCAGCTTCATGAATATGGTGTAACAAAGAGGGCAACTCTTTTGAACTCATGGTTGTAAAAATAATTTTCTTTTCCGCTTGGTTATACATTCCCTCTCCTTGAAGAAATGTTCCGCCTCTTTCTAAGTCTTTGATAATAAAGTCTTTGATTTTATCATAATGATCCGATACAACAATAACTGCTTTCCTTCTTGAAATACCTGAAATCACTTTATCCACAGTAAAGCCAACCACGTAAATCACAAACCAGGAATACAAAGGTATACTCCAATCTTTAAAAACCGCCAACGCTGCCAATACAATCACTGAATCCACAATAATAATCATGGTTCCCATAGGAATGTACTTGAAGTACTTTTTAAATACCATGGCTATAATATCTGTTCCTCCGGAAGTAGCTCTGGCTTTAAACACAAATCCTAATCCCACACCCACAAATACGCCTCCAAAAAGAGAAAGAATAAAGTTTGCCGCCGGATCAGGAATCAGAACATTATTTTCCATTATTGCAATCAATGGATCATAGCCATAAGCAAACTCCAATAGCGTTATAAAACCGGAGAGCGAAATTATTCCCACAATTGTTTTAACTCCAAATTTTGGACCTAAAATCCAGATTCCTAACAATAAAAGGGGAATATCCAATGCAATCCCGGACAATCCGATAGGAAAATCGAAAATGTGGTGCAAAATAATCGCTATCCCATAAACTCCTCCCGGAGCTAATTTCAGTGGTGATATAAACACCACCAACCCTACAGCCATCAAAAAAGATCCCAAAATAATACTGAAATACTCTTTGATTAAATCTTTAGTTTTTTTACCTTTTATCAATTTTACCCAGTTCATCTCTAAAAAAATAAAATAATCGGCAAAGATATGAAATTAAAAGTTGGAAATGAATTACATTCTTGTAAAGAATAAAAAACAATTTCCATTGATATAACTATTTTCATTAATTTTGCCAAAAATATTGTAGTACGAAATTAAATATATATGGGTTTATTATTATTTTACCTGTTTTTAGCGTTAACCGTTTCATTTATTTGTTCACTTTTTGAAGCCGTACTACTCTCCACTCCCATTTCATATATCAATATGCTTGAAAATGAGGGAGTTAAAAGAGCTGCCACGATAAAAAGTTTTAAAGAAAATATTGACAAACCCCTTGCGGCTATCTTAACTCTCAACACCATTGCCCACACGGTTGGAGCTGCCGGAGTGGGAGCACAGGCGGTTATTGTTTTCAAAAGTGTCTCTTTTGGTGTTATTTCAGCTGTCCTAACTTTGCTTATTTTAGTGTTTTCTGAAATTATTCCTAAAGTTCTGGGAGCTCATCTATGGAAAAGTTTAATTGTTCGAATTACTCCATGGCTTAAATTTATGATTATTATCTCATACCCTTTTGTGATCATATCTGAATATTTGTCCAAACTAGTCGGACCAAAGGATTTTGACAACAGCGTGAGCCGTGAGGAGGTATTTGCTATGGCTGATATGGCCACAGAAAAAGGAGAGTTTGATGCATCTGAGAATATTATCATCCAAAATCTTCAGAAGTTGGATACCATTCAAGTGGAAGATATTATGACTCCGCAAATTGTGGTACTGATCGCTCCGGAAGAGATGACCGTTGAAGAGTTTTATAAAAATAAAGATTATTTACACTATGCCCGTATTCCGGTGTATGTCGGTGGAAGTGAGGATCATATTACCGGGTATGTACTTCGTCAGAAAATATTGGAACAAATGGCCAATGATAATTTCCATGCTAAGCTTTCTGAATTTAAAAGAGATGTGATTGTTGCAGACGAGGAAGAGTCCATCATGAGATTATGGGAACGATTATTACAAGAAAGAGAACATATTGCGATTGTTACCGATGAATATGGAAGCTTTAACGGTATCGTTACATTAGAAGATATTATTGAGTCCATATTAGGAATGGAGATTGTTGACGAAACAGACCAATTTACTGATATGCAGCAATATGCACGTCAAAAATGGAATGAACGAAGAGAAAAATACAAACACCTTATTCCCCTTTCGGAAGAACATCACCCTTCGGAAGAGAATAAAGATTCATAACACACTCTTTACAGTCAAATTCTACTCTTAGATTTATTGCACCCTGTTTCAAGTAAAAAGGTTCTTGAAATGAGGTTCCCTTTTTGTCCGGAAAATACTTCGGACAGAATCCCAACGCATATTTAATACAATGCTTACACTGCATCACTAGCGGATTTCCTTCCGGAATTTGTTGCTCAAAAGCGGGATCAATCTTTTCTGCCCCTTCAGAAAAATAGATCTTCCTGGCTCCACTATTCGCTACATTGAAAAGATAGCTCAACTCTTTCGGAACCTTAACTCCGTAATCCTTTTTCTTCCGTGGTCTCGGATTGGGGATTAATTCCCGCTGCGTTCTCATCTCTTCCAATCCTTCCAACATCTCCCTTTTCATTGTAGAAATCTGCGAAGAAGGAATAAAAAATGGAGTATCCCACTCTATATTAATATCTTGAATATAAAAATAGGTGTTCCCGATACGACTCAGTTGTTTGATTGTATTTTCCCTTGCCATCTCCTGATTTCGGGCTATCTCTTTTTCGATATGATACTCTTTAACAAACTGATTCCCCATCTCGTCTTTGAAAGAAAGCATCAGTCCGTTTGTGGTTTCTTTCCCCTGAATGGAGAGTGCCAATTTTCTCTCAGCCGTTTTACCGGATAGCTGCTTTTCAAAGTCGTGATCTTCATTTCTGTATAATATTTGTCCCTTTTCAAGAATGGGCATTGTAGCCGGAAAAACCTTACTCCCCTCTACCCTATTCACTTTGAAACCTACTAATTGTTCTTGACTATCAAAGGTAATCATGCCGTCTCCATTGTTCAATGGTTTGCCTTCGTAAGTGAAATAATAATCAAAAACCCGGGTCACTTTTCCGATTAACTCTCCTGTAGATTTGGGAGTATTCAACGTTGTATGTACAGGAATTCTACCTTTTAGAAAATATTCGGTTTTATCACGGTGAAAAGTTTTGGTAGGATCAGGAGTGAAAAAGAAGGTTGTAGTTCCGAAAGAAGCACGTTGATAATCAGGCGTTTCATTCAAAATAGCATCCAGTTTCTGACGATAATAGGATGTAATATTTTTGAGATAGGAGAGTTCTTTCAATCTCCCCTCAATTTTAAAAGAGGTAATCCCGGCATCCATCATCTCTTTCAGTGCATGTGAGCGATCCATATCTTTCAAAGAGAGCAAATGACGATCCTGAACAATAACTTTTCCGGATTGATCGACCAGAGTGTAGGGCAAGCGACAAAGTTGAGAGCAATTTCCCCGATTGGCACTTCGCCCTGTATAAGCGCGACTCAAATAACAGCGCCCACTATAACTCACACACAATGCGCCATGTACAAACGCTTCCAGTTCAATCGAACTGTTTTGTCTGATCTGTGCAATCTCTTCCAAAGTAAGCTCGCGTGCTAAAATGGCTCTTTCAAAACCCCATTGTTCCAACAACAAAATCCTTTGTAATGATCTGTTATCCATTTGAGTACTGGCATGAAGCGGTATAGGCGGAAGATCCAGTGACAGAATTCCGACATCCTGAATAATCAGTGCATCCACTCCGATATTGTAAAATTGATTGATCAGTTGGGCACTCTGTCCCAGCTCCCGATCATCCAAAATCGTGTTTAAAGCCACAAATACCTTTGCCTCGTAACGATGGGCATAACGTACCAACTCTTCAATCTCCGCAATGGAACTATTGGCAGCTACCCGTGCACTGAATTGAGGTGCTCCAATATAGACTGCATCCGCTCCATGGTTGATTGCTTCCTGACCATAAATTCCATTTTTTGCCGGTGCTAACAGTTCAACCTTTGACATCTTTTTTGAATTGAGGCAACAAAAGTACAACAAATTAGATTAAATCAATAAAAATCGTACATTTGCTTTTTAATTAATTTATGAAAAGATACGGTTTACTTTTAGTTCTGCTTTTTAATTTTTCTCTTTTTTCTCAATCTCTTTTATTTAATAGGGGGGAATCAGAGCATAGCATCGTCATACCATCCCATCCCTCTGATATTGAGCAACATGCCGCTCAAGAAATGCAGCGATTGCTGATTGCCATTTCAGGCGCCGAGCTCCCCATCCTCCGGGAAGGAGAACAGACCGTAGAGAAAGGAATCTACATCGGGAATACTGAATATGCAGCTCAAACAATAAAAAATCAAGATCAAATTCGGGATGACGGATTTATCAAATATTGTGACCGTGAAAACTTAATCTTATACGGAACTTACAAAAAGGCAGCTTTGTACGCCGTTTACGATTTTCTCGAAGAACAGTTGGGTACTCGTCTCTATACTCCTGATGCTCTGGATGTTGTCCAACAGGGATTTTATGTTTTACCACAACTCAACCAATTGAAAAATCCCAGTTTTAAGTACAGAGAAGTGTTGTACTACTACCCGAATCACTCCGATTTTTACCTGGATTGGCACCGACTTCACAATCGTGAAGATTTATATAAAGAGTGGGGCATGTTTGTCCACACATTTCAATATCTGATTCCTGTTGAGCAATATTTCGAAACTCATCCCGAATGGTTTTCGGAAATTCATGGCAGACGGATTAAAGATGGACAACTTTGCTTATCCAATCCGGAACTGCTGGAACAGTTGTGTAAAAACTTGCAAGTGATGATGGATGAAAAGCCGGATGCGCTCTATTGGTCTGTTTCCAACAATGACAACATGAACAATTGCACCTGTTCTCAATGTCGGAGATTAGACTCGCTCTATGGTGCTCCTTCCGGAACATTGCTCTATTTTATCAATCAGGTGGCTGCCCGTTTCCCGGACAAAATCATCTCTACTTTGGCTTACCAATACACCCGAAAACCTCCTTACAGACTCATTCAACCGTCTGATAACGTGAATATTATGTTTTGCTCTATCGAGTGTGGAAGAGAAAGAGGCATTGAACTCAATCCGCGGGAGCAATCCTTTGTGAGCGACATGACCGGATGGAAAAACCTGACGGACAATATTTTCCTTTGGGATTATGTGGTTCAATTTCGGAACATGATGAATCCTTTCCCCAATTTGCATGTTTTACAGCCCAACCTGGAGTGGTTTTCCCGCTCCGGAGTAAAAATGATGTTTGAGCAAGGAACCGGACCCAACAACAAAACCTCCTGGATGGAGCTCAGAACTTACCTCATCGCAAAACTGATGTGGAACGTCCACAGCAGTCCCGAGGAGATCATGAACGAATTTATTGAAGGATACTATGAGCGAGCATATCCCCCCATTTATTCTTATTTCAAAAAAAACACACAAGCCGTTATTGACGGGGACCAAAGACTGGATATCTACGGTTATCCCATTGATGGAGTTAATACTTATCTGACACCCGAACTGATAAAAGAGTATGATTCACTGTTCGTACAGGCATATCAATTAGCTCACAGACAAGATGTTAAGGAAAGAATCAGGTATTTGGAACTCTCTCATGATTTTGCCAAAATAGAACTTTCCATGAGTGAAGTATCAGAAGAACTCTCTCTTTTTCATTTTGAAAATGGCGTTAAAAAAGTCAAACCGGAGATGATCGATCTGATCAACCGATTTGTGGCAGATTGTGAAAAAATGGGAATAAAAAACCTGGAGGAAAACGGTTATACCCCTGAACAGTGGAGGGAAAACGTGTTCCATTTTATTGAAAAGTCAAGTGTGAACAATTTGGCTGTTGGGAAAAAAATCAAGCTCAAAACAAAATTCAGTGACGCTTATAACCGGGGTGGAGCAGAAGCTTTGATTGACGGTGTTTTCGGAATACTCAATTATCACCAAAATTGGCTGGGTTTCCTGGGACAAGATTTTGAAGCAGTGGTGGATTTGGAAGAGATCACACCCATTGAGCAAATCAGTATCGATTTCTACTTCTACCCTCTTTCCTGGATTTTTGTGCCTGAAGAGGTTACATTCTACGTTTCAAAAAATGGACGCAGATGGGAAAAAATTTTTTCCGAAACTTATCAAAATCCTGAAGTTTTAGCAAAAGCTCATATTCAAAAGTTTGTCAAAACAGATCTCGCCAAGGAGGCAAGATATATCAAAATAAAAGCCAAAGCGATTAAGAAAAATCCGGAATGGCATCGTGGTTTTGGAGAGCCTTGCTGGATTTTTACTGATGAAATTGTGATTCAATAAATTTTAAATCAACCTGTTCCGAAAAATTAAAATATGAATAGTGAGTATTCTTAAATAGATCTATCATAATTTTTGTATCTTTGCAACCCTAAAAAATAGGATTCACTAATGGATGATTTGTTAGAAAAATTAGAAGCAATTTACCAAAATTGGTTAGTTATAGCGGATGAAATCACACAACCCGATGTGATTTCCGACATGAAACGCTATATCAAACTAAACAAAGATTATAAAGACTTAATTCCTGTTGTTGACGCTTACAAAGAGTACAAAAATATTGTTGATAATATAGCCAATACCAAAGAGATTATCTCCACAGAAAAAGATGAGGATTTTCGCGAGTTAGCCAAGTCTGAATTGGACGTTTTTCTGGAACAAAAAGAGAGTTTGGAAGAAAAAATCCGTATTTTACTACTTCCATCGGATCCTCAGGATTCCAAAAATGCTCAGGTAGAAATTCGTGCCGGAACCGGTGGTGACGAAGCGAGCATCTTTGCCGGCGATCTTTTCAGAATGTATCAACATTTTGCCGATAAAAAAGGATGGAAAATTGAAGTACTCTCCATGACTGAAGGAACTGTAGGCGGTTTTAAGGAGATCGTTTTTGAAGTTTCCGGAGAACAGGTGTACGGATTGTTGAAATATGAATCCGGAGTGCATCGTGTTCAACGTGTACCTCAAACGGAATCTCAGGGAAGAGTACATACTTCAGCCGCATCCGTTGTGGTGTTGCCTGAAGCTGATGAGTTTGATATCGAGTTGAAACAGAGTGATATCCGTAAAGATACCTATTGTTCATCCGGACCGGGCGGACAGTCGGTGAATACAACCTACTCTGCCATCAGATTGACACACATTCCTACCGGGATTGTCGTGGCTATTCAGGACGAAAAATCGCAGATCAAGAACCTTGAAAAAGCGATGAAAGTACTTCGGAACCGACTTTTTGAAAGAGAGTACCAGAAATATCTGGATGAGATTTCATCCAAGAGAAAAACCATGGTCTCTACGGGCGACAGATCTGCTAAAATTAGAACCTACAACTATCCTCAAAACAGGGTAACCGATCACCGGATCAACCTGACGATGTACAATCTGATCGGATTTATGGATGGTGATATTGAAGAGACCATCGAAGCACTGCAAGTTGCTGAAAATGCTGAAAAATTAAAAGAAGCTGTAGAAATTTAAGATCATATTTTAACATTATTAACCAAAAAACAGATAACTATGACAGTAGAAATTAATGGCGCAAATTTTGAAGAGATCACCAAATCGGATAAATTGATCGTGATCGATTTTTGGGCTCAATGGTGTGGTCCTTGCAGAGCATTAACTCCCATCATTGAAGAAGTAGAGAAAGAGTACGAAGGCAGAGCCATCATCGGAAAATGTGATACCGATGCAAATAATGATATCGCCATTCAATTTGGCGTGAGAAATATCCCTATGATCATCTTCTTGAAAAATGGAGATGTGAAGGATGTTCACGTTGGATTGATTAAAAAACCTGAATTGGTTAAAAAAATTGAATCCTTCTTATAAATCTTTATTTTTTTAAAGTTTTATTTTCTGAAACCATCCGAAAAGGTTATGGGTTTTTTGGTTATAACCCCTATTTCCATTGGGAGTGCTAAAACTGTTTCCGTGAAAGTCGGTTAATCTGCTCTTTTTCTTATGAATCGACGAATTCTTAAATTAGCTATTCCCAACATTATCAGCAATGTGAGTGTCCCTTTGCTCAGCATGGTCGATTTAGCTATTGCGGGACACATGGGTTCACTTTCATTTATTGGAGCAATCGGAGTTGCGGGGGTAATCTTCAACTTTATCTACTGGAACTTCGGATTTCTCAGAATGGGAACCACCGGTTTCACTGCTCAAGCTTTGGGAGCCAGAGATTTGGAAGAGGTGATTACCATTATGATGCGAGGTATCCTGATTGCATTGACTATCTCCCTGATATTGATTATTTTACAGTCACCGATTCTCAAATTTGCCCTGATTTTTATCAAAGTTTCCCCCGAAACACAGCAACCTATCATCGATTATTTCTACATCCGAATCTGGGCTGCACCCTGTACCCTACTCTTGTACGTTGCCAAAGGATGGTTTATCGGGATGCAAAACTCCCGTTTCCCTATGGTTATCGCCATCACAGTCAATGTTTTGAACATTATTTTCAGTCTGATATGTGTATATACATTCAAAATGGGATTCAAAGGAATTGCTGTTGGAACCGTTATTGCCGAATATATCGGATTGCTGCTGGCTGCAACACTGTGGCTCATTTACTACGGAAAATTGAGAAAATATTACAATCGTAAATCCCTATTCCAATTGCATCTGTGGGTCAACTTCTTCAAGGTAAACTCCGACATCTTTTTGAGAACTTTCTGTCTGATTATTGTGTTCACCAGCTTTACGAGTTTCTCTGCCCGATTTGGTGATACCGTATTGGCTGTCAACACGTTATTGATGCAGCTATTCACCCTTTTCTCCTATATTATGGATGGATTTGCTTATGCTGCGGAGTCGCTCACCGGTATATTTGTGGGAGCCAAAAACAAAGGAAGTTTAAAATTAGCGATTCGTTATATTTTTCGATGGGGTTGGATTTTAACCGCTTTTTTTACTTTGATATATTCTATTTGGGGGGAGGACATTCTGAGTCTCTTCACCAATGAACAGACAGTTTTGGAAGCCTCCCGTACTTACTTCTGGTGGGTCTTGCTGATTCCCATTTCGGGGTTTGCAGCCTTTTTGTGGGATGGGATCTATGTTGGTGCAACAGCCTCCAAGGCAATGCGTAATGCCATTTTTATCGCCACCGCTGCCTACTTCCTTTTCTATTACGGTTTCAGTCAGTTTATGGGCAACAACGCCCTTTGGGTTTCACTCCTTTTATTCCTGTTACTCAGAGGATTAGGAATGAGATTCTTTGCACCCAAAGCGATATACAACTTCTGAGAAGGTAGAAGGTAGAAGGTAGAAGGTAGAATGATTTCGGATTTCGGAATGAAATAAATTTAGAATTTAAAAGGTAGAATTTAGAATTTCTTCAAAAAAACCCCGAAGGGGTGACATTATTGTAAAATAAAAATGTGAGGTGGATTTTTTATTTTATCGTAAAATTTTAATTCGGTGGCTGATTTCCGCATTTTTTGACCTCCCCCTGCCCCCTCCGAAGGAAGGGGTGCTCTTTGGGAGATTTTTCAAAAGAGAGTAGATCGTTCCTCTCCTTTGGCAGGCTGTGTAAAAATTAAAAATTGTTAAATTAACAAAAAAATGTTAACAAAAGTTCTTTAATTTCTTGAATATATGGATAAAAAGTTGTAC
>JGI24711J26586_10000065_pt1 | contig 68127 bp, 64 predicted proteins | sample BioPla3DNA1_FD_26586 | JGI IMG/M metagenome (IMG submission 26586)
CCCATTTTCTCTCTAAGTACTCCCGCCACTATTTCATTTGCAGCAGGAGAATATGAGGCGGATATCGCGGTTGCATACGATATGTCTCTTGTAGAGGCCGGTGAGGCTTATACCTTTCTTGTTTCGTTTGACAAAAGTATGGTCTCCCCGAGCGGATGGCATCAATTTGCCGGCTTAGCAGTAATGCCTGGCGGTGACGATTCGGAATTTGAAGACTATGCAACAGTTGAATTCTACCAATCACGTCTCAACGCTTTCGTTACACTCTATGACGAGCATAATTCAACCCTTATGGTATCGAAGTATAACAAAAGCAAGTATCGTATACGCAATGTTATGAATTCAGATCTCAATCTCGATTTCACTCTTACCAAAGAGGGCGAACTGACTCTTATCTCTCCGGAGCCTACTCTTTGTCCTTATGATGGCGGAAATTATATCAGAATTCCCAGCACCATAGAGTATGAAGGTGAGCCTGTGACATTTTGGATTGATCCTGATCCCGGCTATCTCTATGTAGATAATCTCGCTTCAGGTGAATATCCTATGGGCATGACAGAAGATGGAGGTACATCCATTTACTGGTATGTATGGATGGAAACCGCATCCAAGGGTATCCTTAAGTTTGTGGATGGTGATGATGGCTGGTGGAAACAGTATTACGATGTAGTTAACTTTAACCCTCTCCCCAATAAAGATGCCGATTACACAAAATATGCACAAGTGGAATTCTACCAGTCGAGGCTGAACGCTTTCGTTAAATCGGAAAAGGTACTTCATTCGAATCTTTGGATTAATAACTATGACAATACCAAATACCGTATCAAGCATGTTATGGGTTCTGATCTGGATCTCGATTTTACTCTCACTTCTGATGGTGTGCTTACGCTCGTTGCACCCGAAACTACCTTGTGTCCTTTTGACAACAACAAGTACATTCGTATTCCTTCAGCTATCGAATATGAAGGGGAGAAGGTTGTTTTCTGGATTGATACTGCTCCCAGATATCTTTATGCCGACAATGTCGCCAGTGGTAACCCTATGGGTATGACCGATGATGGTGGCACCTCCATCTACTGGTATGTATGGATGGAGACTGAATCTAAAGGCATCCTCAAGTTTGTTGATGGTGATGATGGCTGGTGGAAACAGTACTACGATGTAGTCAAGCTATATTAGACCATTGTTACTTCAGTAAGACCATCTTAGAAAACGATAATATAAATAAGGCCGCGGATTTTTCCGCGGCCTTCTCATGTCGTTTAATATATTGCTTATACCAGCGCCTGGGAGACATTTATGATGTAGTCACCCATTCTTTCAAGTTCGGAGATAAGGTCGAGATAATAGACACTTGTCAGAAAGTCGGACTTACTTTCCATCTTGTACATTTCCTCATCTCGTAGATTGTTGCGCAACTCGTTTACTTGCACTTCGGCATTTCTGGCTGAAGCCATATCTACAGGTTTACCATCAGCGGCACAAGTCAGATTTGCAATCATCACATCGTAGGCGATGTTGACCTTTTCAAATATATTATTAATGTTCTTGAGCTCTTCTTCGTTGAATGTCTTGTTGTGGAGGTTGCGACGCACTATAATGTTGCCTATGGTTTCACCGCTGTCCCCCAGGCTTTCAAGTTCACCGATGATCCTATAGAGTGTGCGGATTTCTTCTGATGTTGCAGTACTGATCTCTGCAGTAGGGATTTTGTGGAGATAGTTGGCAATTTCCAGCTCCATCCTATCTGAGATTTCTTCGTATTTTACCAATTTTTTACGGTAGATGTCAAATTCATCACCGTTTTTGCTGTTCACCGCCTTTAGTGCATAGTCGAGACCTTTCTGGGAGATACGTCCAAAGTGTATTACCTCTCTGAGAGCTTGTTTAATAGCGAGTTCGGCAGTGGAAACCGGGCCGCCTTCTATATATTTTAGGCGGAAAACTTCCTGCTCGTCAGAGCCCTTGGGCATCTTAATGATAGCACTTACAAGTTTTACAATCTGGGGGCAGAACCATACCAATATGAGCGTAGTTATTACGTTGAATACGGTGTGGAGCATCGACAGGCCATAGAGAAGAGCGGTCTGATCGGATTCAGTAGCAACCTCAAGCCCGATTTGGGTGGGGTTGGGGAGTCCCATTGAGGCTATAATATTGCCTATGAATCCCACAAAGGGACGGAAAAAAATCAGAGCCCAGACAACTCCGAAGACATTGAAAACCGTGTGAGCCAGGGCAGCTCTCTTTGCGGATGTGTTGCCGACCGTGGCTGCGATATTAGCTGTGATTGTAGTGCCGATATTCTCGCCTAGAATCATTGCTGCTGCAAATTCAAAAGGCATCCAGCCCATATTTAGCATAATCATAGTCAAGGCGATTGTGGCGCTGGAAGATTGGAGTATGAGGGTCAGTATTGTACCGAGAAGTAAAAAAAGCAGTACTGAACCAAATCCGTAATTGGTCCATCCCCGGATGAATGAGAGTACTTCCGGTGTTGATTGCAGATCGGATACGGAAGATTTCATGAATGCGAGTCCAAGGAAGAGCAGCGCAAACCCTATGATAAACTCTCCTATATTTTTTCTCTTTTCGGACTTCATCATGCTGAGAATAAATCCCAAAGCCATCAGAGGAACAGCAATAATGGAGATGTCAGCTTTAAATCCCAGAAGCGTGATAATCCACGCAGTCATTGTGGTACCGATATTGGCACCCATTATTACCCCGACGGCCTGAATGAGCGTCAGCAGTCCGGCATTGACAAATCCGACTACCATTACAGTTGTAGCACTGGAAGACTGAATTAGGGCAGTAATGCCAAAGCCGGTCAATACTCCTCTGAAACGATTTGATGTAATGGAAGAGAGAAGCTTACGAAGTCTATTGCCTGATGCTTTTTGAAGTCCGGAACTCATCATGTTCATACCGAACAGGAACATTCCGAGGGCTCCTAAAAGTGTGAGAATCTGTAATAGCATAATTTTTTCTTTTCGGCTGCAAAAGTGGCAATAATATTTTTTACTGCCTTTCAAGTCATATTACAATTGTATTACAATTTGCAAAGTATGTATAAAATGTCTTTGCAATACCACTCGACAAGTTATAAATGTAAAGAAGGTCGCAATTTGCGACCTTCTTTGAGATTATTTTTGAGAGCTCTCTATTTCAGAGCTTGGGAGACATTAATGATATAGTCTCCCATCCTTTCGAGTTCTGCTATCAGGTCGAGGTAATAGACACTCGTCAGAAAGTCGCCCTTACCCTCCATTTTGTACATCTCCTCATCACGGAGATCATTGCGCAACTGGTTGATTTGTACCTCAGCATTTTGAGCAGAAATGAGATCTACCGGTTTGCCGTCGGCAGCGTTAGCCAGATTTTCAATCATCACATCGTAAGCATTGTTGACCTTATCAAACATATCATTGATGTTCTTGAGTTCTTCCTCGTTGAATGTCTTGTTATGGAGGTTGCGACGAACGATAATGTTACCAATTCTCTCACCACTGTCACCCAGGCTTTCAAGTTCGCTGCTAATCCTATAGATCGTGCGAATTTCTTCCGAAGTAGTGGCGCTGATATCGGCAGTGGGGATTTTATGGAGATAGGTGGCGATTTCACGCTCCATCCTATCGGATATTTCTTCGTATTTCACCAGTTTATTGCGGTAAGTGTCAAATTCATCGCCTGTTTTGCTATTCACCGCCTTTACTGCATAGTCAAGACCTTTCTTGGAGATTCGTGCAAAGTGTACAGTCTCCTTGAGTGCCTGCTTGATAGAGAGTTCGGCAGTAGAGACAGGGCCACCTTCGATATATTTTAGGCGGAAAACTTCTTGTTCCTCAGAGCCCTTGGGCATCCTGATTATTGCACTCACAAGTTTTGCAATTTGAGGACAGAACCATACGAGAATGAGAGTGGTTATTACATTGAAAACAGTATGCAGCATCGATATGCCGTAGAGAAGAGCGGTCTGATTGGCTTCAGAAGCTACCCCAATTGCTAGTTTAGCAGGGTTAGGGAGTCCCATTGAGGCTATGATGTTTCCGATAAATCCTACGAAAGGGCGGAAAAATATAAGTGCCCAGAAAACTCCGAAGACATTGAATACTGTGTGGGCAAGTGCCGCTCTCTTTGCGGATGTATTGCCGACTGCGGCTGCAATGTTGGCTGTGATAGTAGTACCTATATTCTCTCCCAGAACCATTGCTGCAGCATGTTCAAAAGGCATCCATCCCAAAGTTAGCATAATCATCGTCAAAGCAACTGTGGCGCTGGAAGATTGGAGTATGAGGGTTAGAACTGTGCCAAGAAGTACAAAAAGTAACACCGAACCGAATCCGTAATCGCCCCATCCTCGTATAAATGAGAGTATCTCGGGTGTAGACTCCAAGTCAGGTACGGAGGATTTCATAAATGCAAGGCCGATGAAGAGTAGCGCAAATCCTATTACAAACTCTCCGATGTTCTTTCTTTTTTCGGACTTCATCATGCTGAGAATGAATCCCACAGCCATCAGTGGAACTGCAAGGATAGAGATATCTGCCTTGAATCCCAGCAGCGAAATGATCCAAGCGGTCATCGTTGTACCAATATTGGCACCCATTATCACCCCGATAGCCTGTAAGAGCGTCAGCAGTCCTGCATTGACAAATCCGACGACCATCACTGTAGTGGCACTGGAAGATTGTATTATGGAGGTGATGACAAGCCCCGTCATTACTCCTCTGAAACGATTTGATGTAATTGAAGAGAGGAGCCTGCGGAGTCTATCTCCTGCCGCTTTTTGAAGTCCGGAACTCACCATGTTCATACCGAACAGGAACATTCCAAGGGCTCCTAAAAGTGTGAGAATCTGTAAAAGCATAATTCTACTTTTGAAAAGGGTGTAATAGGCCGCAAAAGTGGCAAAAATATTTTACACTACTGTTTAAGTTGTATTACAATTCTATGACAATTTTCGTAAATTTAAAAAATGCCCTTGAAATGGCACATATATTTGTAAATTTGCACAAAATACCCTTATAATAATGGCACGCATACTGGTAGTAGAAGATGAAGTTGACTTGTGCAAGATCCTGCAGTTCAATTTGGAACAGGACGGGCATCAAGTGGATATCGCTAATTCGGCAGAAGAAGCAATGAAAATGGATATACCCTCGTACGACCTTTTACTGCTTGATGTTATGCTGGGTGGCATCTCAGGTTTTCGTCTGGCCACGCTTTTACGTGAGAATCCACAAACCGCACATATACCAATTATCTTTACCACTGCACTGGGTGAAAGTTCCGATGTGGTCAGAGGCCTTGAAGCTGGCGGCGACGACTACATTTGCAAACCGGTCAGGATCTCGGAACTAAAAGCGCGCATTCGTGCCGTACTTAGGCGTTGTGCACCGCAGCAAGGAAGAGAGGCGTCAGTTGAAAATGGTGTGATGTTTTTGGGTATTGCACTAACTATAGATCCTGAGCAAAAGGCGGCTTTTGCGGATGGAATCGACCTTAAGCTCACCAAACTTGAGTTTGAAGTGCTCCGGTTGCTATTCAGCAACTCTCCCAAGGTCTTCTCGAGAGAACAGATCGTATCAGCAGTATGGCCTTCGGATGTGATAGTTACCGACCGTACGGTAGATGTCAACATTACCCGTCTGCGTCGAAAGTTGGGTCCTCTGGGTAGCTGCATCAAGACTCGTATAGGGTACGGATATTCATTTGAGATCGAATGATATGCACAATAGCCTTTTGATTATAAGCATAATTGCGTTGGTGCTGCTGCTCTTGGCAGTTGTGCTGATGGTCTATAATGTAAAACTTTATAGAAGTCTTTCGCGCAGCGAAAAAGATAAGAGCCGAATTAAGCGACAACTTACACAGAATGTTGCGCACGAAATCAAAACTCCGATAGCCAGTATCCATGGTTATCTTGAAACTCTGGTTGCCAACCCGGATCTCCCTGATGAGAAGCGTCGTCACTTTCTTGATCGTTGTCTCTCACAAAGTGAGCGAATAACACGCTTGATGGCCTATATGTCCACCGTTTCCCGTCTTGACGAAGGAAGAGCCACAATGGAAGAAGGAGTGGATCTTGAGCGTATAATCAATGATGTGATAGAGGATTTCAAGGTCAAACTCGATTCTGCAGGCATTTCAGTCAAGCTCGCTATCCCAGATTATCTTTTTGTCAGAGGTGACCAGGGGCTTTTATACTCGGTTTTTCGCAATCTGGTGGAAAATGCGGTGATGTACGCTTCAGGGGCGGACACTTTGAAGATTGCTTGTGTCAGAAGAGAGGACAGCATAGAGTTTGAAGTTTCTGACAATGGTTCCGGTATCCCTGCCAAACATCTTAATCGCATTTTCGAACGGTTTTACCGTGTAGACAAGGGCCGTACACGCGGTGAAGGTGCGGCCGGCGGTACCGGTCTCGGTCTTTCTATCGTGAAAAATGCTGTTCTGGCTCACGGAGGTACCATTTCCGCCTCTTCCGGACCTTCAGGTACGGGACTGATTGTCAGATTTTCCTTGCCGGATTAGATAATTTAAGGAAGCAAAAAAAGTTGTCCCGTTAAAACAATTTTTACAGAATTTTTTCCAGACAATCCATTAAAGGATCGAAAAATTATCCCTGTCTCCAAGTGCGGGGAACTTTTTTCTATATTTTTCGAGTATTTGCAGGTCGGTTTCGCAAATTATTACCTCTTCTTTGTTGTCACTGCAGAGTGCAATGGGCTGTCCGTAAGGGTCGATAAATGCTGTTCCGCCATCGTATTCTCTGCTAGGATCGGTTCCTATGCGATTTACAGCTGCCACATAGCACTGGTTTTCAATAGCTCTTGCTCTGATGAGTGCGTCCCAATGATAGCGGCGGGGTATTGACCAGCTGGCCACGCAAATCATCATATCATAATCCCCGCGATAGCGACTCCATACCGGAAAACGCAAGTCGTAGCAGATAATGGGAAGTATTCTCACTCCGCGCCACTCAATTATAACTCGTTCATTTCCGGGTTTGAAAGTAAGATGCTCGCCTCCGTATGTGAAAAGATGACGTTTGTCATAGGTTATTAGGTCACCGTCAGGTTTTACAAAATAGAATCTGTTAAAATACCCTTCATCTGTTTTAAGAGCTATACTTCCTGCGATAGCACAATCCATTCCGACAGCACTCTTCTTCATCCATTCCAGAGATGTACTGGGTTCATCTTCAGCTATCCCCTCCGGTTTCGTGGCAAATCCTGTGGAGAACATTTCCGGCAGTACTACAAGGTCTACTTGTGGTATTGTTTCAAGCAATTCGGATATATGATTGCAATTTATCTCAGGTTTCGCCCAAACTATATCAAGTTGTACAAGTGCTGTTTTCATACTGATTTGTTAATAACAGGTGCCAAAATTAGAAAATTTATTCTGATTTTGCTATCTTAGCAGAATAATTAAAACAATAATCATTATGAAAAATGCAATCTTTTCTTTTCCGCTGCCGGCAAATGAACCGGTAAAAACTTATCTTAAAGGTTCTCCTGAAAGGGAAGTACTTGAGGCAGAACTCAAAAAACAGAGTTCTCAAGTGATAGAGATCCCCCTTATCATCGGAGGCAAAGAAGTGCGTACCGGTAATACAGGCACAGTGGTGATGCCGCATGATCACCGGCACGTGCTCGCCACTTACCACAAGGCAGGGGAAAAGGAGGTACAGATGGCTATAGATGCAGCAATGGCTGCCCACAAAGAGTGGTCGGAGCTAGATTGGACTGTTCGCGCCACTATTCTGCTGAAGATTGCTGACTTGATCGCAGGTAAATATCGCGCTGTTATCAATGCCTCCACAATGCTCGGACAGAGCAAAAATATCTATCAGGCTGAAATTGACGCTGCTTGTGAACTGATTGACTTCCTGCGATACAATGCTCATTTTGCGGGTAAGCTCTATGGATTCCAGCCAAAGAGTGCTCCCGGGCAGATCAATAGTGTTGAGTATAGAGCCCTTGAAGGTTTTGTGTTTGCATTAAGTCCCTTCAACTTTACCTCTATCGCCTGTAACCTCAATATGTCCCCTATACTGATGGGTAATGTGACCGTATGGAAGCCGGCGACTACGGCGATTCTCTCCAACTACTATCTGATGAAGGTCTTTAAGGAGGCAGGTGTGCCTGATGGCGTGATCAACTTCCTTCCGGGCCCGGGTAGGGTAATTGGTGATGTGGTATTCAACTCCAAATATATGGCAGGTGTACATTTTACCGGCTCCAATGCAACCTTCAATACACTTTGGAAACAGGCTGCCAATAATCTTGAGAAATATATCTCATATCCCCGTTTGGTGGGAGAGACCGGCGGTAAGGACTTTATCTTTGTTCACCCTTCATCATGTGTGAAGGAGGTAGCTACCGCTGCTTTCTGCGGAGCATTTGAGTTCCAGGGTCAGAAGTGCTCGGCAGCCTCAAGAATGTATGTTCCCGCTTCACTTTGGCCTGCAATCCTTGAGGGTATTAAGGAGCAGGCAGCAGAGATCAAGATGGGAGATGTTTGCGATCCCTTGAACTTTGTAAATGCAGTGATCGACGAAGCCTCTTTTGATAATATTGTTTCTTATATAGAGCTTGCACGCAATAGCAAGGATGCCAGGATAGTAATGGGTGGCAAATACGATAAGAGCAAGGGTTACTTTGTTCACCCTACCGTTATTGAAACTACAAATCCTCATTTCAAATCTATGGTTGAGGAGATCTTCGGTCCTGTTCTCACAGTCTATGTATATAAGGATGAGGAAATGGATAAGGCAGTTGAGCTTTGCGACAACTCTACCATCTATGGTCTTACAGGTGCAGTATTTGGCAGAGACAGGATTGCAGTTCAGAAAATTGCAGACAAACTGCGCTACACAGCCGGTAACTTCTATATCAATGACAAGCCCACTGGTGCGGTAGTAGGTATGCAGCCCTTCGGCGGTTCACGTGCTTCAGGTACCAACGATAAGGCCGGCGGCGAGTTCAATCTCATTCGCTGGACCATCCCCCGTACGATAAAAGAGACTCTGGTATCTCCTACGGATTACAGATACTCTTATATGAAATAAAAAATAGCTGAAAGCGATGTAAACCCTGAAAGTTAGAGCTAAACTTTCAGGGTTTATGTTAAAACCCCCACCTTGTGTAAAAAACAATGAAAGGATAATATGCATTATAAAAATTGATTATGAAGCACGCCCTTAAAATACTATTTATCACCATTTGCTTGTGTCTCAATCTGAATGCTAATGCACATAGTCCAAACAGCGACAGCCTTAGTGTCTATATTGACAATATCTTTATTGGTAAAAGATGCTGTGTTGATTTTGACAAAATTCCATCTGTTTTATTAACAAATTATTATTGTAATTATTTATTTGATTGCAGTCATACCAAGACTTCTGTTAATGACCCTTTTTCTTCGATAAACCAAAAGGCGATTAAAAAACTCTATATCGAAAAAAGTGATATTCTAAGTACAAATGGTATTCAGCATATCCGTACTGGAAAAGCGAAAGAGGGTTATCTTTATGTGAATAAATACATAATGGACAATGTAGCAAATTTAGATTCTGAGCAGGACAACATTAAAATAATCTATGTTTATAATGACAAGGAAGTAGAGACAAAGGGTGAGGTAATGCATCTTATCGGGCTGAAAAAATGGAGAATCAAAACCGTAAAGGTTGTACAATATGAGCAATTGGGAGTAATAACCGTCTATATTACCGGCAAATGAGATATTAAAGATGAAAACGAGGAATATATATCTTTTTATTTTGGTTTGTTTATTTGCATTGATTGGTTGTTCTCAAGTCAATAAAACGAAAAATAATCATGGTCCTGACACCAAAAATACCTTGATTGAGTTTGAGGATATCTATTCAAACCAGCAACAAAGTGAAGAAGAATTAGGACCCTGGTGGATTTTTTATAAAGTCAAGATAAATAACGGCACAGATTCCACAATCAGTTTATATCCTAAAAAAGAGCTTGTATCGGTAAAAGATATTGAGACAATCAGAAATAGAAAAGAGTTTATCAGCACATCAGATATAGGTGTGGGGGACGCATTCCTTTTATTTAAAAATGACACGATTCCTCTATATTGTAGGTACAGTCCAATAACATTGTCTCGGGATTCATGTCACCACTATCTTTTTTATACTAATCCGGTTGAGACGAAACAATTATATGATTCTTATGTTCAAGAATATGAAGAATTTCAATCTTTCTTATCAGATATTGTAAAGTCCTCCGTTTTCGTTGTGATTTTTAATAAAAAAGATACTTGTTGTTTTCCTCCCGACATTGAATTGAATTTTTATGGTGATCCCAAAGAGCAGTCGGAATGGAATTTCCTACCAAACAACCGCTTTTGATGCTGTGCTTTCGTTCCAACATCTGTCCACCACTGTCACAACATATTTGAATTTACGATCTCGTTTTCCTTCCGGTTTGAAGCTCTGATCTTTTGTGATTTTAACAATGTATTGGCTGTCATCCAAATTTATCTCTTCATTTTCCGGGAATCTGTAAACCACATAAAAGTGGGGTTCCTGCATTACGTCATCAGTGGGTGTTATCTCCCATACGATAGCACCTCTTCTTATCTTTATGGACTCTACGGGGTCGGGATTGATGGCATCAATATCGGTGTATGCGGGTATAAGAGCAAAGTGGCGCTGATATACATTTTGTAGAGAGTCTGTAATGGAGAATGGGAGCGAGGGTGCTTGTTCTGCACTACGGGAGGCCTCCCGGCGCTGCCCTTCAGCTTTGATCACCGGTGCGGGGACCAATGTCCAGCCCGGCCACCATACATTGCCATCAACATTGGGCAGAGTTCGCACGAGTTCCATTTTTCTCGGCATCTGAGTGATTTGCGGATTGTCGAGGTCGGGTTCGTTGAATGTTGAGATATTTTGTCCGATATACAGGTGTCCTTTGAAATTGCTATCGTTCCACCAATTTATAAGCACCTCGTAATCGGCAGCAGGATGACCGATTTTCCAATAAATTTGGGGTACTATATAATCTATGATTCCCTTTTCTGCCCAGCCGGGCACATCTGCGAAGAGTTGGTCATAATTAGAGAGGCCGTTGGTCTTACTGCCGCTCCCATCGGGGGTGTCCTTTAGATTTCTATGGATTCCGAAAGGTGAAATACCAAACCTTATCCATGGCTTGATGGCTTTGATGGCTGTATTGATTTCCCGCATCAGAGTCTCCACGTTATTTCTTCTCCAATCATTTTTTTGCCAATACTCAAACCCCTGGGCCTTGCCATATTTTACGAAAGATGCGTCATCGTGGAATTCTTCGTAGGGTACGGGATAGGGATAGAAATAGTCGTCAAAATGGATTGCATCCACATCGTATCTATTAACGATATCCACGATGACCTTCACGGTGTGGGTTACCGATTCAGGCTCACCAGGATCAAAATAGAGCTGTTTGCCATATCTCTTGAAAATCTCCGGTTTCTTGAAATAGAGATGGTCTGGGTGGAGTACCTCTGTGTCATTTGAAGTGACGCGATATGGATTGAGCCAAGCATGGAATTCCATCCCCCGTGCATGAGTCTCTTTGATCAGAAATGTCATGGGATCCCAGTAAGGATCGGGTGCTTTGCCCTGCTCACCGGTCAGAAAACGGGTCCATGGTTCTATATCCGACTCATAGAAAGCATCTGCCTGTGGTCTTACCTGGAAAAGAATGGCATTGCAGCCCAATTCCTGGAGTTTATCCAGTGAATTGGTAAACCACTCTTGGATCTCCTCCATGGTCATTGTCCGCATCTGCTGATTACCGACAATATGTAGCCATGCTCCTCGGAACTCACGTTTGGGCAATTCTTGTGAAAAAGAAACGCTGATGGCAACCATCAGCATAATAAATGTGGAAATTAGTCTTTTCATTGCGGTATTTGCTGTTAATCGATGAATTATCCGCAAATATAATGAAAAAAAGAGTTATTTCAGTGTAAAAATATAGGTGATGGTGCCTTCCTGGGAGATGGTGCTGCTGGTGTTGAATTTAGCCTTGAGGGCAGCCTCTTTGGCAGCCTCCCAGAGGACTCTGTTTGTGACTGTGGTACCCGTAGCACCGGGGACAGCGGAGGTGACATTGCCATTTTTATCCACCATTATCCTAACTACTACGCGACCGGAGGCTTGCACGGAATATTCGGGGAGCGGTAGCGAACCCATTACGGATCTCCCACTTAAGCGTGCGGACGGAGTACCGTCTGTTGAGCCCACCCGGGTGTTGCCCTGGGCATGGCCTGCCGTAAGATTATCCGAGGGAGTATCTGCGGTCTGAGGGGCAAGAGTATCTTTCTTGTCATTGCTGGCTGTGGGGAAGAGAGCCCTGCGGTTGATCTCCTTGCGGGGCGGTTCGGGTACCTCCACATCTCCCACATCTCCCACAGTGGCCTCAAGGGCTTCATTGCTCTTTGTTCCCTCCACAGGACCTTCGGAGCGCTGTACCAGCGTTACCTCTTCGTCAGGACGGGGAACAATAGCCCTTGGTTCAATGCCGGCTGCCACTTCAATCGGCTTGGGCTGCTCATCGGAGATAAACTCCATCAGGATTGCCTGTTCTTCAGGCGGAGGGNAGTTGTATTTGAGTCCGGAGCCGATGCCAATAAAGAGCAGTGCGACATGGAATATCACCGTCAGCCCTATGCCAAACATATTGGATTTGCCGTCTTTGGCTCCGTGTTTCATTTCAAGAGAGTATTATTCAGGCGAGGTCGCCATTATAACTTTATAATTGTTGCGCTTTGCGATGTTCATCAGCGCAACGACCTCCTTTATGGGGACCGTCTCATCTGCGTAGATAGAGAAGGTAGGGTCCTCTTCTCCCTGAAGGAGATTGACAACGTTTCCCTCAATCTGGTCAAAGCGAATGGGTATCTGATTACCATTGATGTGGTAGGATACCATATTCTGCTCAGGATAGTGTTTTATGGAGACGCTTACTGTTGCTTTGGCTGTTATCTGTCCGGTGCTCTTGGGCAGCAAAAGCCTGAGCGCGTTGGGATTGACCAGCGTGGAGGTTATCAGAAAGAATAAGAGCAGCAGAAACACAATGTCCGTCATCGAGGACATCGAAAATGATGCTTCCGGCTTGGTTTTACGTTTTAAAGCCATAACCTGACTAATAAAGGTTGGAGTCCTCCTGTTTGGACTGTAATGTGTCAAGAAGATCGATGGTGATATTTTCCATCTTGAACACCACATCGGATATCCTTGCGGTGAGGTAGTTATAGCCGAAATAGGCCATAATTCCAACAATCAGACCTCCTACTGTGGTCACCATCGCTGTATAAATACCATCCGAGAGTAGGGAGATATCTATATTGTTCCCTGCCTGTGACATATTGAAAAATGCCTGGATCATACCCATAACAGTACCTAGAAATCCGATCATAGGTGCACCTCCGGCGATTGTGGCCAGAAAGGGAAGGCTCTTCTCTAATTTGGCAACTTCAAAGTTGCCGACATTTTCCACCGCGGCCTGTATATCTGTAAGAGGTTTATCAATTCTTTCGATCCCTTTCTCCACCAGCCTTGCTATCGGGGAAGAGGTTTTTTTGCAAAGACCCAGAGCAGATTTGATTTTACCGTCCAGGATGTAATCGTTGATGTCTTTCATAAAGGTCTTGCTGATTTTTCCGGCTCTTCTGATAGCCCACCATCTTTCACCAAAAATATATAGGCCTATGACAGAGAGTAGTGCGAGCACTATCATCAGCCATCCACCTTTAATTGCCATATCAATCAGGGACATGGTCTCCTGCACCGGGGCAACTGTGCCCTCGATTACTTCAGTGCTTGTTTGTAGAAATGTAAAAAGCATAAATTTATCTGTTTTTATTTTTTATTGTTTTCAAAAAGCGGATAGGGATATCTGACTTCAGTCAGGAAAAGTGCATGGCCCGGAACTGATTGTCCTGCCTTACAGCGCTCCTTTTCTTCTATCAGTTGTGTAATCCATTCAGGTTCTCTCTTTCCTCTGCCGACATCCAAAAGTGTGCCAACCATTGCCCTGACCATATTTCTCAAAAAACGGTCCGCAGTGACTTCAAAGCATAGATGTGTCTTATCAATCCGTTCCCATAGAGCCGATGTGACAGTGCAAATGGATGTATTGTTGTCACTGCCGACTTTTTCAAAACTGGAAAAATCCTTTGTTCCGAGCAGATGCTGTGCGGCAATGTTCATCCTTTCCACATCAAGGCGATGTTTGTAGTGATATGAAAAAATGGCAAAAGGGTCCTTTTCGGTATGGATATAGTATCTGTATGTGCGGCTTATGGCATCGAAACGGGCGTGTGCATCATCAGCAACCTGACAAATGTTGTGAGCAATGATGTCAGAAGGCAGAATGGCATTCATTTTGCCTAATATATACTCAGGCTTCTTAGTGCATTCCGGTGAAATGTCAAAATGGGCAATGAATCCTTTGGCATTAACTCCGGCATCCGTTCTTCCGGCACCTATTACGGAAATTGTTTCTCCAGTTGCGAGAGTCAGTGCCCTTTCAAGAACGGCCTGCACGGAAATAGCATTCTTCTGGATCTGCCATCCGCTGTAAGCGCCGCCGTTAAAAGAGATAGAAACAAAGAGCCGCATTGGAAAAAATATATTAATTTTGTAAGTTATAAATCACAAAAGTACAAAAATATTCAATTTATCTATATGAACAGCGTAAACATCAAAGAACTCAACGACCGCATAGAACGCGAAAGTGCCTTCGTCGATATTGTTACAATGGAGATGAACAAGGTCATTGTGGGTCAGAAACATCTGATAGAGAACCTACTGATCGGACTTCTGGCCGATGGCCATATCCTTCTCGAAGGCGTGCCTGGTCTTGCCAAGACTTTGGCCATCAATACTCTTGCATCCATTGTGGATGCAAAATTCAGCAGAATACAGTTTACCCCGGACCTTTTACCGGCAGACGTTATCGGTACACTCATTTATAGCCAAAAGAGCGAACAGTTCCAGATCAAAAATGGCCCCATCTTTGCCAACTTCGTACTTGCAGACGAGATCAACCGTTCACCTGCAAAAGTGCAGTCGGCTTTGCTCGAGGCGATGCAGGAGCGTCAGGTGACCATAGGTGATGACAGTTTCCCTCTACCGCAACCTTTCCTCGTAATGGCAACGCAGAACCCCATTGAGCAGGAGGGTACCTATCCTCTACCGGAGGCTCAGGTAGACCGATTTATGCTTAAAGTGGTTGTGAGTTATCCCAAAAAGGAGGAGGAGAAGCTCATTATTCGCATGAACAATTCAGGTACTTTCCCGAAACCCTCCACAGTGCTCAAACCCGAGGATATTGTTCGTGCCCGCGAAGTGGTCAGGGATGTATATATGGACGAAAAAATAGAAAAATATATAGTTGACATAGTGTTCGCCACCCGTTATCCTGAAGAATATAATCTGCCTAAACTCAAGGATATGATTGCATTCGGCGGCTCTCCCCGTGCAAGCATATCGTTATCGTTGGCAGCTAAGGCTTATGCATTTATCAAGCGCAGAGGCTATGTTATTCCTGAGGATGTAAGGGCGGTTTGCTATGAGGTGCTTAGGCACAGAATTGGCCTGACATATGAGGCAGAAGCCGAAAATGTCACTACAGAGGCCATTATTGCCGATATCCTTAATGCAGTGGAGGTTCCATAGTAGATAATTGTTGATGGAAACAGATTTGTTGAAAAAAGTCAGGAAGATTGAGATAAAGACCCGCGCTTTGTCTCATCAGATATTTGCAGGTGAGTACCACTCCGCCTTCAAAGGGCGAGGTATGGCTTTCAGTGAGGTACGTGAGTACCAATATGGCGACGATGTACGCAGTATGGACTGGAATGTCACTGCTCGTCTTAGGACCCCTTACATTAAGGTTTTCGAAGAGGAGAGGGAGCTTACTGTGATGCTTCTGATAGATGTGAGCGGCTCAAGGGCCTTCGGTACTGTCGGGAAGTCCAAGAAGGACCTGATGGCTGAGATTGCTGCGGTGCTTTCATTTTCTGCGTCAATCAACAACGACAAGGTCGGGGCTCTCCTTTTCAGCAGCAAGGTGGAGAAGTTTATTCCTCCCAAGAAGGGACGCAGCCATTTGTTGAGGATTATAAGGGAAATTCTCGAATTCAAGCCACAGGAGAAGGGAACCGACATAGGTGAGGCATTACGCTATCTTACCAACGCCATCAAAAAGCGTTGTACAGCGTTTCTGCTCTCAGATATGCTGGATACTGATGAGAATGCATCCCCGCGTTATGAGGAGGCCATAAAGATTGCTGCAGGACGCCATGATCTTTCGGTAATCAATATATACGATCCCCGAGAAAGAGAGATACCTGATGTCGGCCTGATAAGGATACGTGATGCAGAGACAGGCCATGGCATGTGGGTGGACTCCTCTTCTTCTAAAGTGCGCCGCAGCTTCGCACAGTGGAATAGGGATCTTTATCAAGAGACAATCCATCTTTTGCGCAAGTATAAGGTGGATAATGTTAGCATCGGCACCAATCAGGATTATGTCAAGGAGCTGATTTCGTTTTTCAAAAACAGAGCTTGATGAAAAGAAGATATTTATTGACCATATTTACACTCTTTTTCTGTGCGATCTCTCTATTCGCTCAGAATGCAGGGGAGCCTCAGTACAAATCTGTGCTCAGCAGGGATTCCATCCTTATAGGTGATCAGATTGAGTGGAAAATCCCCGTCAGAATATCTGAAGGGGAGGATTATTATATAGAAAGACCGGATGATCCGGTAGCTCCCGGAGTTGAGACTATCAAGGGTTTTCATATAGATACCCTCTCTTTCCGAAGAGGAAAACTCGAAGTTGAGGGGAGAATGACCCTCACGGCATTTGATAGTGGAAGTTATTTCCTTCCGCCGGTGATTGTCCATATAGAAAGGAGTGACGGTTCAGTCGATACTCTCTTCTATGACGGACCGATACTCGACGTCAATACCATTCAGATAGATACTGCCACATTCGTTCCCTTTGATATAAAGGGACAGATAAGATATCCGGTGACTTTTTCCGAGATACTCCTTTGGGGCGGTCTTGTGTTGATTGCAGTTGCTCTCGTCTGGTTCGTTGTGCGGTCTGTAAAGAGAGCCGGAGAGGGGCGTTCTTTCTTTGGCCGTCCGATAGTCAAGGATCCTCCACATATAGTTGCATTACGTTCTCTTGAGAAGATACGCGGCCAGAAACTTTGGCAGAACAACCGCCATAAGCAATTTTATACTGCGGTGACTGACACTTTGCGCAAATATATCAGCGACAGATATCATATCTCAGCCTTGGAGCAGACCTCAAATGAGATGTTTGAAGATCTGAAAGACAAAGAGATCGATCCCAATCTGATGGAACGCCTCAGAGAACTCTTTACTACGGCTGATTTTGTGAAGTTTGCCAAGCATACCCCTTCCATTGGGGAAAATGAGGAGGCTATTCCCACTGCAGTAAGATTTGTAAACGCAACTTTCCTGCAGGAAATTGAAAAAGAAAAGGAGAAGTAATTCATGTTTTTTGAATATCCATATTTGCTCTGGCTGGAGTTGATACTCATACCGCTGATCGCCCTTTACATTTGGAGGGAATACAGGGGCTCTTCACCATCAATGATTGTCTCCAATTCCACTCCGTGGAAGGGAAAAGGAGGTACACCTAAAAAAGTGCTGCGTCACATACCTTTTTTGCTTAGGATGATTGCAATCGCTGCCATAATCGTAGCTATTGCCCGTCCACGCACTTCGGAAACCTTTGAGACTGTGGATACCGAAGGTGTGGACATCGTGCTTACAATGGATATCTCCACCTCGATGCTTGCCCGAGATTTCAAACCGGACCGTATCGGTGCCGCCAAGGATATTGCAATCGAGTTTGTGGCCTCAAGACCAACTGATCGTATTGGAATAGTGGTTTTTGCCGGTGAAAGTTTCACCCAGTCACCTCTCACCACCGACCGTGTGACGCTGATCAATCTCATGAAGGAGATAGAAACCGGACTGATTGAGGATGGTACTGCCATAGGTAACGGACTTGCCACGGCGGTTGCGCGACTCAAGGACTCCGATGCCAAGAGCAAAGTGGTAATACTGCTCACTGACGGTGTCAATAACCGCGGTGAAATTGCTCCTCTGATGGCTGCGGAGATAGCCAAAACTTATAATATCCGGGTATATACCATTGGAGTGGGAGCTATGGGTACGGCACCTTACCCGGTAATGACCCCTTGGGGAGTTCGTCTGCAAGATATAGAGGTGGAAATTGACGAAAAGCTCCTTCAGGAGATAGCCGTCCAGACCGGTGGTAAATATTTTAGAGCCACTGACAATACCAAACTGCTCGAGATTTACGGTGAGATAAACGCCATGGAGAAGAGTAAAACGACGGTAGATAGTTTCCCGATCTATTCGGAACTCTTCATGAAGTATGCGTCTATAGCACTTTTGGCTCTTCTTGCGGAACTTTTATTCAGATTATTTGTAATAAGGAGGATACCATAGAATGATACACCTTGCACAAGGAGAATATCTGCTCCTTTTACTCATAATACCCTTCCTGTTCATTTTTTACGGAGTTTCACTTCGTATCAAGAAAAGGAGGATTGCCAAACTCGGTGATACTGCACTTGTTTCTAAACTGATGCCTGATGTTTCCAGAGGTAGGGGTTGGCTTAAAATCACCCTGCTGGCGATTGCCTGGTTCTTTTTTGTGTTGGGCCTTGTAAGGCCCCAGCTCGGAGCCCGTCTTAAGGAGAGACAGAGCAAGGGGGTGGAAGTGATGGTAGCACTTGACGTCTCCAACTCAATGCTTGCCGAAGATTATTCTCCTAACCGTCTTGAAAGGTCCAAGCTGGCAATAGAACGACTGGTGGATCGTCTACGCGGTGATCGCATCGGACTTATTCTCTTTGCGGGTCAATCCTTCGTACAGCTCCCTATTACTACAGATTATGTATCGGCCAAGATATTTCTCAATAGCATCACCACAGGTTCGGTACCGATACAAGGCACTGCACTGGCTGACGCCATAACTACCTCCGCCCGCAGCTTCAGTACCCAGAGTGAGAATAGCCGCGCAATCATTGTCATTTCCGATGGGGAAGACCACGAAGGAGATGTGATGGATGTGGCTCGTACCGTGGCTGAGAGTGGTATCAGGATTTACTGCATAGGTGTGGGGTCGCCGGAGGGTAAACCTATTCCCATGAATGGAGGGCTGCTGAAAGATAGGGATGGGGAAATAGTGGTAACCCGTCTGGATGAAAATACGCTCAGAAAGATAGCCGATATAGGAGATGGTCTTTACGTGCGTGCAGGTAATAGCGAATTTGGCTTAAATCCCATTATTGACCATATTAAGGAGATGGACGAACAGGAGTTTCAGTCTGTGGTATTTGAGGATTTTGATGAGCAGTATATGTACTTTTTCGGCATTGCGCTTTTTTTCCTCATACTTGAAATGCTGATTTCCGAGAAGAAAGGTCGCAGACAACTCTTCAAAATGGAGGATAAATGATGAAAAGGATAGTTTTAATAATATTTGTGCTTTTTATGACCGTATTAACGGCCTTTGCACAGGCAGATCGTTCACAAGTACGCCGGGGCAACAGAGATTTCCGTAAGGAAAAGTATCAGGAAGCTGAAATAAACTACAAGAAGGCGCTTGTAACCGACTCACTTTCCAATGCAGCCGGTTACAATCTCGGCAATACTTTTTTCCGTATGGAAAATTTTACCGAAGCTGATAAATATTACTCTTCGGTGGCCGATTCCCTTGGAAAGGAGAAGCATGGTTCCGATATTTATCACAATATGGGCAATTCGTTGCTCAGTCAGAAAAAATATGCTGAAGCAATAGAGGCCTTCAAGAACTCTCTGCGCCGTAATCCCGACGATATGGAGACAAAGTCTAACCTTGCTTACGCTCAAAAGATGTTGCAGGATCAGCAGCAGAATCAAGACCAGAATCAAGACCAGAATCAGGACCAGAACCAAAACCAGGATCAAAATCAGGATCAAGATCAGAACCGGGACCGGAATAAAGACCAAAATCAGAACGATAACAAGGATCAGGACAAGGATCAGGACAAGGACAAGAATCAGGATCAGAATAATAAAGATCAGAACAAGGACAATAATGACGACAAGCAGGACCGGCGAGATGGGCAGACTCCTCCTCCTAAAATAACGCCTCAGGCTGCCCAGCAGATGCTTCAGGCTATACAGGAGAAAGAAAAGGAGACTCAGGAGAAGGTAAAGAAGGAAAAGGCCCTCTTGTTGAAATCCAAACAGAAAGAAAAAAACTGGTGATTACACCGGATGAGATAGTATGAAACGAACACTGATATTCCTCTTTTTATTGCTTATTTCGGCCAAAGTTGCTTTTGGTCAGGGGCTTACAGTCGAGGCTCCGGGCGTAGTAGCGATGGACGAGACATTCAGAATAGTCTTTACTTCAGATGGCAAAATGTCGGACTTCGACTGGCCAGGGAGTGACGATTTCAATGTAGTATGGGGGCCACAAAAAGGCACTTCCAGTAGTGTGAGCATTATCAACGGCAAACGGACTTCCACTCACAAAGAGACTGTGACTTATTTGCTCCAAGCCAAGGGAGTAGGGAGTTTTACCATGCCGGCAGCAACTGCTACCATCGACAAACAGCAGTATAGTACTCGCAGTATCACCATAGAGGTGGTCGGCAGCCAGCAGGAGACACAAAGCCAGAACCGGAATCAGGAGGCTGATACACAGCAGAGCCGGAGCGACTCAAAAGTACAAAGTGCCTCGTCCGACGATATTTTCTTAAGATTGACATTAAACAAACGCAATGTCGTAAAGGGTGAGCCTATAATTGCCACACTCAAACTATATACCAGGGTGGACATCGCCAGTTTTGAAGATGTTAAGTTTCCAACTTTCAACGGTTTCTGGAGCAAAGAGATTGATACGCCGCAGAATATAGAATTCAACAGGGAAAATGTAGACGGCACCATCTACAATGCGGCTTTGCTTCGCAGATATATGCTTATCCCCCAGCAGACCGGCAAAATCAATATTGAGTCTGCTGAGATAGTCTGCGTGGTAAGGATACGTGCCGGTACCACAGGTCCAAGAAGTATTTTCGATGACTTTTTTGACAATTTTCAGACAGTTAGAAAGCGCCTCTTCACTCCCGAGACTGCAGTTACGGTAAATGCTTTGCCGACTGCTCCGGCCTCTTTTGGTGGTGGAGTCGGAGATTTCAAGATCAGTACATCATTGAGCAAAGATAGTCTTACTGCACATGAGGCTGCTTCGCTAACGGTTACAATAAGCGGAACCGGTAATATTTCTATGTTGGAAGCTCCAAAAGTGGAGTTTCCCTCCGATTTTGAACTCTATGACGTTAAGACTACTGAAAAGGTTTCATATGATGGTACTTCAGGCAGCAAGACCTTTGACTATCCATTTATACCACGTAGCCACGGTGATTTTGAGATTGCCCCGATTGAATATTCATTTTATGACCTTTCAGCTAAACGATACAAAACTCTAAGTACCGGTGCTCTTTCCGTTAAGGTGGGGCGTGGCAGTGGCATTGATCATGGAGGGGTTGTAATGCCGGGTGTCACCCGACAGAGTGTCAAGAATCTGGCTGAAGATATCCGGTATATCTCGACCGGTGCTCCTTTGTTGAGAGATAAAGAGCGTTTCTTTGCCGGATCGTTACATTTCTACGGATTGATTGCGATTATCGTACTGCTATTTTTTACAGTAGGTGCAATTCTTAAGAAAAGAGCTGCACTTCGTAGAGACGTGATAGGTACACGCAACCGTAGAGCCAAAAAAATGGCACGTACGCGTCTGCAACAGGCAGGCACCTATCTCAAACAGGGGCTCAGCGGAGCATATTACGAGGAACTCCACAAGGCGATGCTCGGTTATGTTTCCGACAAACTGATTATCCCTGTGGCTGATCTCTCCAAAGAGAGAATCTCCTCATCCCTTGCAGAAAAGAGTCTTCCCGAACAACTGATAACCCGGTTCATATCCATTCTTGACAGATGTGAATTTGCAAGATATGCTCCTGATACTAAAACTGCGGAGATGGAGACTCTCTACGACGAAGCTGTGAGTGTACTTTCAGAAATAGAGTCTAAATTGAAAAGTGTGACCAAACGTTCAAAGAGCTCTGTAGCACCAATCATTGCGCTGCTTCTGTTATTTACCCCTTATGCTGCTCCTGCCCAGGAAAGTGTAGATGATCTTTGGGAAATGGCAGCCAGTTACTATGCAGAAGGCGACTATGTCAACGCGCTTAACTTCTACCTTATGATAGAGGGTGAGCAGAAGGTTTCGCCGGATCTCTATTACAATATAGCCAACAGCTACTTCAAGAGCGGCGGTAATTCTCACGCAATCCTCTATTACGAGAAAGCGCTCAAACTGGATCCCTCACATGCTGATGCGGCAAACAACCTGGCCATTGCACAGAGATTTACTCTCGACAAGATAGATGTATTGCCCGATTTGATACTCGTAACCTGGGTACGTAAGGTAAAATATCTTTTCTCGGCAGATGTATGGGCCTGGATTGCAGTTGTACTGGCATTTGCGGTGGCCATGATGATGCTTGGATTCCGTTTCGGTTCTTCACTTCGCAGTCGTAAAACTTCGTTTGTGCTGGCCTGTGTTTGTCTCCTATTTGCTGGCATAGCATTTGCGTTCTCCATTAGTGAGAAAAATGATGCGATCAAGGAGGATTCGGCAATAGTCATGTCACCGGTTGCTTCTGTAAGAAGTTCGCCTGGAGAGGCAGGAAACCCTATTTTCGTACTTCATGAAGGCACTAAGGTCTCTTTGCTTGATGAACTTGGTGAATGGACGAGAATTGAACTCTCTGACGGACGCCAGGGCTGGATTACTGCTGAGAGCATCAGTAAAATTTAATTTTGTAAGGAATGAGAAGAGTTCTACTGATACTATCTGCTGTCATGGCAGCAGTAATGCCTATCAGAGCCCAGTATTATTTTGCCACGCAGCCCGGTTCGCAGGCGAGTTTCAGGGTTTACGACAACAAAGGCGAATTCAGGGGTTCGTATGATGAAACCCTCCAAAGCTTAAACGGCGAGTCACTTGACAATGCTACCGTAATTTTAGAGCAGGTCTATTTTGATAAAAACGGCGAACATCTTTTCAAAGATGTAACGGCGAATATGTTCCTTTATTTCAAAGATGGAGAGTTGACCGTAAAACTTGAGACCATCAGAAAAGGAATAGCAACAAAGGACCTTATGGTAAAGGGCTGTGTTGTATTTGTTCCTTCGGATATCAGAGCAGGTGAGGAACTGCCTGACAGAAGTTTGTCGATAAAGATCGGCAGTATCGGTGGTACGGTTGAGCTGACGGAGCGTAAAGTGCTCGGGATGGAGAGCGTGACTGTACCGGCGGGTACCTTCAATGCCGCTAAAGTACAGGAAAAACAGAAAACCAGAGTGGCAATAATCACTGAAGAGGTGACTATAATTACCTGGATGGTAAAGGACATCGGCTGTGTCAGACAGGAGACTTACAACAGTAAGGGACGTCTTTTACAGACTATCGAGATGGTCAGAAAGTCATGAATAACATTGTAACTACCCCATCCATAGTTGAAATCAGGAGTTTGTCCTGACCGATAGGTTCGATGGAGTTGATTAATGCAACGGAGATCTTGTGCTTCCAGACAAGGTTTCCGTTTTTGCTGTCAAAGCAGAATATGTTGCCTTTATCGGTGGGAACTATAAGCATCTCCCTGCCATCTTTCAAGAGAATTGTGCCGGAGGGAGTGGGAGAGATGTCGTAACCCAGACCACTTTGAATGTTCCATTCCAGCTGTGGCTCGTCGGATAAGGTTGACCAGCACTGTATGGAGTTGAACATATTTTTTACGAAAATTTTCGATCCCTCTTTTGAAAGTGCTATCGATTCACGCCCTCCGTCAACAGTCCAGATCTCTTTTCCGGTACGGGCGTCGATTGCATGACATTTCCTGTCAGGAGTAACTATGAAAATTTTACCGTTGCTCTTCACCGGCCAGACTGCTGCGGGGGAGAACATTCTGCTGCCCTTATTGCGCCACACCCATTGTTCTTTTCCCGTAGCAGGGTCAAGAGAGTAGAGGGAATTGCCCCAGTCTCCGAAAACAATCTGTTCTTTGTCAGCAAAGGGCTTGCACTCGACAAAACCTTTCACAGAGCCGTATTCCCACAGCAGTTTGCCTCTGCGCAAGCTAATGGCCCTGAATTTATGGTCCGAAGCACCGATATAGACCACTTTGTCCATAATTACGGGCGAACCGAGTACTGACTTATCGCACTTATATTTCCATAAGAGTTTGCCTTTGCGAAGGTTTAGACAGTAGATATAACCGTCTGTGGAACCTATTACCACTTTTGAACCTGATATAGCCGGGGTCGAAAAGACCTTTCCACCGGTAGCAAAACTCCACCTGAGGGCACCTGTAGCAGTGTCCAGCGCTTTGACAACTCCTTGTGTATTAGCATAGAGTACGTACTTTCCTGCATGTACTGCACCGCATCCGATATCGCTTTCATCCTGGATTTCCCAAATCGCTTTCACCTGTGGATATTCACTGTTGACATCGAATGTCATCCATGGAAAGTTTGCCGGAAGCGCATATTTGTTGTTTCTGCCTGAGGCTATATCAGGAGTGAACTGCGGTTCCGGAAACATCTCTCTATTATACCAGGCTTTGCCGGTCTTTCCTCCTTTGCCCTCACTATCAGCCGCCTTACGTTCGCAGATGGAGATGCGTTGGTTGCTTATGGTCACAATATTGTACCCAACATGGCCGTTGCGCCCGGCTGCAGGAGCTCTTCCGAGCACTCCGGGAATACCGTCATACTCAAGTACGGTGTTACGATGCCAGTGACCACCCATTACAAGTTGAATATTTGTCTGCTTGAGAGTGTTGAGAACCTGAAAATAATTGAGCATCGAGGTGTCCTGAGGGTAGTGGTTGACAAATATCACCGGCTGTTCACGAGGGGTAACCTTTGCTATGGAATCCAGCCATACCAGGCTTTCGTGGGGCAACAATGCCGGTGCCATTCTCATGTTTGGACCGCTGTTGCTGCCTAGAAATTTGATGCCTCCGGTTTCGAATTCAAAATTTTCATATCCGAATACCTTTGCAAATGTATTACAGCCGCTTTCCGACCATTTTGAGTCGTGGTTGCCGGCTACAATATAATAGGGAATCTCCAGTTTGTCGATAAGTTCTTTGGCAAGAAAAATCTCTTCATCGCTTCCGAATTCCGTTATGTCACCGGCAAAAATGACAAACTGAAGCTCTTTCTGCAACTTATTGATGTCGTTGATGCATTGTACAAGGTCATCATTGGTGCCGGAGCCTTCGGCAATGTGCGTGTCCGCAATGAATGCAAATTTTACAGTAGAAGTTTGCGCAGCGAGCATCAGAGTCGAGAGACAGAGCGCTGCAATGAATATGATTCTTTTCATATTGTCAGTCCTGATTATTATTCCATTGGTATTTCTTCTCCAGAGGTTTGACTCCCGTCATATGAAGCAGTCTGCCGACAAATGACTCCGCAAGGTCATCAATAGTGGCCGGCTTGTGATAAAAGGAGGGTGAGGCGGGACAAATTACTGCACCTGCCTGCGTCAGAAGTTGCATGTTTTGGAGGTGGATGAGGCTGAGGGGAGTTTCACGCGGCACTATAATCAGCTGTTTCCTTTCTTTGAGCTGTACGTCCGCTATCCTGGAGATGGCATCCGAGGCGAGTCCGCCTGCTATTCGAGCCAGAGCTCCCATGGAGCAGGGGAGTACCAGCAGCGTATCTGATGCCGCCGATCCCGAGCAAAAAGGGGCATCGAAACTATCATTTGGCAGAATGGAGGCTCCGCATTCCGATATTAGTTCTTCGGGGTCATATCCGAGTTCCCGCAACCAAATGGTGCGTGCAGTCTCGGTGAGTATCACGCTAAGAGAAATATCCCGCATTTGGGTACACCCCCGAATGTAATGCTCAGCATAAATAGCCCCGCTGGCACCCGTGATTCCGAGTACTATCTCTCTCATGTTACTCATCCAGCAGCTCTTTTTTGAGCCTTTCCATACCGGTTGTGGCTTTCTCGACGAATTGAGTGAGTCGGGAATGGTGGAGTCCGGAAGGTTTGGGGTCAATCAGATAGATAGGAATGCCTGCAGGAGCATAGTGTATCAGTCCGGCTGCAGGATAAACCACCATAGATGTACCTACAATTACCAGTATATCGGCCTTTGAAACAACTCTTGCAGCTTTTTCTATCATGGGTACAGCTTCTCCGAACCAAACAATATGCGGACGTAGCTGCACTCCGCGGCTGTCTTTGTCGTTGATGCTTAAATCGGCGTAACCGATATCTATGGCATCATAATCTTCTCCGTCCACGGGACGGATTTTAGTCAGTTCTCCGTGAAGATGGATAATATTGCTGCTGCCGGCTCTCTCGTGCAGATTATCTACGTTTTGGGTTACAACCGTTACGTCAAAGTGTTCCTCCAGTTCTGCGATAACCTCGTGTGCGCGGTTGGGTTTTACGGTTTCAAGCTGTCGCCGGCGTTCGTTGTAGAAATCTATAACCAGTTTGGGGTTTCGGTACCATCCCTCGATGGAAGCCACATCCTCTACTCTGTGATTTTCCCACAATCCGTCGCTATCGCGAAATGTCTTTATGCCGCTTTCAGCGCTTATCCCTGCACCTGTAAGAAATACTATTTTTTTCATAATAAAATTTTCTATTTAAAATAAGTGTTTTTTAGCCAATAGGCAAATAGCGTATCCAATATGATGGCATTATCATCTTTGTCAAATGTCAGCACTTCCTTCTTCTTGAGTGCATCTTTCAGACGGAATACATTAGCTGAGGAGTTGAGTCTGTAACCTTCGAGAATCTCTTGGCTGCTGAATCTTTGCACACCGTCTACCACTGCTTTGAGAAAATTGATCTGGTTTGGGGTCAAATCCATCATTATCTGCATAAATCTGGGCGTATGGAGTGAGATGAGACTTTCGGTGGCTTGTCTTATGATGTTATTGTTAACATAACCTATCGGCATGGACATGCAGATGGAGCAGAGGTGCTTAATGTACCAGATATTGCCGTCTGCGAGTTGGTAGATGAGACCCGCCTGTTCTTCCTGTATTACCCTGCCCAATGTCTGGAATGAGCGTACGATATATTCCACACTCTCCTTCTTTTTGAGCTTTTCGAGAGGAATAACGTCGCACATATAGTAGAAATATTTTTTTTCTTCGAATATGTACTTCATCTGGTTGACAAATGAACCGCTGAAAATGTATCGCACATTGGTCTGTTTTGACCAGATTTTGTCTATATCATCCAGCTCCAGTTCGTCGTTGCCGCATTGTAGAAGGTTTTGGAACTCCTTGAAATAGATGATTATCGTCTTGCCTGCATCGGTGGCTATAATCTCAGGAAGGTTTAGTATTTTGCGTTCATCCAGGGAATCTACGTGGATTTCAAAGGGAAGTATGGAATTGTAATGGATTTCGTCGTAACATTCCAGCATCTTCTCCTTGAAAAGTGATATGAAATCCTCCATAGTTCTTACGTTGAAGAGGTCTATTTCACAAAGAATGAAGTTGTGTCCACGGGATTCGAGAGCATCAAGAGAGTATCTGATGAATGATTCCTTGCCGCTTTTTGGTGCGCCATATATGGCAACACTGCGTCTTCTGTCGCTGATGCTCTTAAAAAAGAGGTCAGCTTCAGTTCTGCGTCCTATGATATCCTGATTTTTTGCAATGCGGTCGTAGTTGAAAGGCAGGTTCATTTGTAGCACAAAGGTTATTATCACAATAATGTTACAAAAATAACCAATAGGGCACTATTTGACAAAAAAATTTGTAGTAATTGTCAAAATTATTATATTTGCAGTCCGAAAATGTTGATAGACAACCGTTAAGCTATTGAATAAGAGATACTTAACTTGTATCCGCTTGCGGTTATAAATTTTAAAATTTATTATATGTACGCAATTGTTGATATTGCAGGACAGCAATTCAAAGTTGAAGCAGGTAAAAAAATCTTCGTTCACCGCCTGGCGGCTGAAGTAGGTGCTTCCGTTGACTTTGAAAAAGTATTATTGACTGACAATGACGGAGTAGTCAAAGTTGGTGCTCCTTATGTGGAAGGTGCGGTTGTGAAAGCCACCGTTCTCGACCATCTGAAAGGTGATAAGGTTATCGTTTTCAAAAAGAAACGCCGTAAAGGTTACCAGAAGAAAAACGGCCATCGCCAGTATTTGACACAAATTCAAATTGAAACAATCGCTTAATTAAAACGTATTAGATTATGGCTCACAAAAAAGGTGTCGGTAGTTCTAAAAACGGCCGCGAATCACACAGCAAACGCTTGGGCGTTAAATTGTTCGGTGGACAGAGTGCCAGGGCTGGCAATATCTTGGTTCGCCAGAGAGGAACAGTTCACAATCCCGGTGAAAATGTTGGAATGGGTAAAGACCATACTCTTTTCGCTTTGATTGACGGTACTGTCGTTTTCAAGAAGAAGGCTAACAACAAGTCTTACGTATCGGTGCACCCCTTCGCATAAAGGGGCTACTGTCGAAAAATAGAGCCGCTTCGTGTAGAAGTGGCTCTTTTTTTATACCTTTGCATACCAAATCATGAATTTATGTTGACATTAAAACTATTGAGAGAGCAGCCCGAATTTGTAATCGAGCGTCTTGCAGTCAAGCATTTCGATGCAAGAAAGATTGTTTACGATATAATTGACCTGGATAAAAAGCGTCGTTCGGCTCAGCAGGAGCTGGATTCCTGCCTTGCGCAGCAGAAAATCAAAGCATCTGAAATCGGCAAGCTCATGAAAGAGGGATGCCGCGATGAGGCAGAACGGATCAAATCTCAGGTGACATCTCTCAAGGAGCGCTCCAGGGCTCTTGAAGAGGAGATGGCCGCTGCCCAGCAGGAGCAGGACAATCGGTTGGTGCTTCTTCCCAACCTTCCCTCTGCACAAGTGCCGGAGGGTCGTACAGCGGAAGATAATGTGATTGTGCGTCAGGGAGGTGTTATTCCCGATTTGGGAGAGACTTTCAAGCCCCATTGGGAGCTGGTAAAGGAGTTGGATATAATCGATTTTGACCTCGGAGTAAAGCTTACAGGTGCTGGATTTCCCCTTTATAAAGGGGCAGGTGCAGGAATTCAGAGAGCATTGATCGCCTATTTCCTTGAGCGCAATACGGCTGCGGGCTATATAGAGTATCAGCCCCCGTATATTGTCAACGAAGATTCCGGCTTCGGCACCGGGCAACTTCCCGACAAGGAGGGGCAGATGTATCATATTACAACTGACGGCTTCTATCTGATTCCCACAGCGGAAGTTCCCCTGACCAACATATACCGAGATGTCATTCTGCAGGATTCCGATTTCCCCATCAAGATAACTGCATACACCCCTTGCTGGCGTCGTGAAGCCGGCTCATATGGCAAGGATGTGAGGGGGCTCAATCGTCTGCACCAGTTCGACAAAGTGGAAATTGTACGTATTGAGCGTCCTGAAAACTCCTATGCAGCGCTTGATGAGATGGTGCTCCATGTTGAGTCTCTGGTACAGGAGCTTGCTCTTCCCTACAGGATTGTAAGGCTTTGCGGTGGAGATATGGGGTTTACATCTGCCATAACTTACGATTTCGAGGTGTGGTCGGCAGCACAGCAGAGATGGCTTGAGGTGAGCTCCGTTTCCAATTTCGAGTCCTACCAGTCCAACCGCCTCAAGCTCAGGTACAAGGATGAAGAAGGCAAATCGCAGCTCGCCCATACTCTAAATGGTAGCGCTCTCGCCTTGCCGAGAATTCTTGCCGCTATCATCGAAAATAACCAGACTCACGATGGCAAGATTGTAGTGCCTGAGGTATTGCGTAAATACACAGGTTTCGACACCATAGAATAATGGCACAGAGAGAAAATCCACAAAGAATAATTATGGGAGTTGACCCAGGTACCTCTATTTTGGGCTATGGGGTTATTCTTGTAGACAAAAAGAAGGTTCATTATGTGGATATGGGAGTGATAGATCTGCGCAAGGAGAAAGACCATTTTCTCAAGCTCAGACGTATTTTCAAGGAAATAGGGGAGCTTATGGATAAATATGCTCCCGATGATCTTGCAATTGAAGCTCCCTTCTATGGAAAAAATCCGCAGGTTATGCTCAAATTGGGCCGTGCACAGGGCTCTGCCATTGCAGCCGCGCTTCATCGTGGCATTCCGGTTTCGGAATATGCCCCCAGAAAGGTCAAAATGGCAATAACGGGTCGTGGGGACGCCTCCAAGGAACAGGTGAGGATTCTAATTGAAAAGACTCTCTGCATTAAGATGGAGAGCTCATTTATGGATGCTTCGGATGCGCTTGCAATCGCAATGTGTCATTTTTACCAGCTTATAAATCCGTTGGTGGATGTTTCAGCTTCATCAAATTGGAAATCTTTTATCGAATCTCATCCTACAAGAGTAAAAAAGTGATCCCTGGATTTAACTTTTGTTCCATTTTCAAGTCTAAAATAACAAGTTGATTAATTTTTAGATAACACTTGTAAAAAGATACCACTAAATGAGACACAAACTTCTGAAAGCGGCCGCATTTGTTTTGCTCCTTTTCCCGACACTTCTAAGTGCACAGCGCGGAGGATTTACAGTAAAGGTTACCCTCACTGAAGCCGATACCGGAGCCGGAGTTGAATTTGCAACGGTATCCCTCACTGCGGAGGGTTACGACCAAGCCTACAAATATGCTCTTACGAATGAAAAAGGTTTTGCTGAGATTAAAGGAGTAAGGGCGGGCAAATATCTCATAAAAGGTGAACTTTTGGGATATGTGCCTTATCAGGATACCATTAATGTGGATAAGAATATCGATCTGGGAAAGAAGAAGATGGAGGTTGAGGTCCAGTTTCTTGAAGGAGCAACAGTGACCGACCTCGGGAATCCGATCGTCATAAAGAAAGATACTATTGAACACAATATAGGATTGATGAAAGTCACCGATAATGAGACCCTGGAGGATGTTCTCAAGCGTCTTCCCGGTATCGAGGTCTCATCAGATGGTACAATCACGGCAAATGGTAAAGAGATTAAGAAAATCACTATCGACGGTAGGACTTTCTTTCTGGATGACCCCCAGCTTGCCAGCAAAAATATCCCTGCAAAGATTATCGAAAAAGTAAAGGTGGTGGATAAGCAGTCTGAGCAGGCTGAGTTTACAGGCATTGATGACGGAGAAGAAGAGACCATCATAGACCTCAGTGTTATGAAGGGAATGATGAATGGTTGGTTTGGTAACATCATGGCGGGTGGCGGTAGTGACCTTCGCGGTAAGGATGATGATGGCGTAGCCATAAAGAACGATTTCCGTTTTCAGGGAGCTTCCATGATAGCTAAATTCTCTGAGAGCGACCATATTGCGTTCATAGGCAATGCCAATAACACCAATAACCGCGGCTTTAACGACCTCGCCGGAAATATGATGGCCGGTATGCGTGGTGGCGGTATGCGGGGCGGTGGTGGAATGCGTGGTGGCGGTATGCCCGGTGGGTGGGGAGGTCGCAGTGGCATCTCTACCTCCTATATGGCAGGTCTCAACGGAAGTAAGACATTTGACAATAAATCGGAGTTGACAGGCAACTATATGTTCAATGGCAACGAAAGAGTCGTTGAGGAGAGTACCGCGAAGACTACGTTCAAGCAGGACGGCACATCTCTTTTTGCCATCGACAACGGCTATAATATCACCAACTCCTATGGCCATAGGGTAGGAGCACGTGCAGACTGGAAGATTTCAGATCAGACATCAATTCTTTTCCAGCCCCAGTTCAATTTTGGTAACGGAGATTTTGAGGAGCGTTCGGATTTTGCAACTGACAACATTTCCGCCACAGGACAAAAATCCAAAATTAACGACGGTTATAGTCTCTCAACCGGCGAAAATTCCAACCAGACCGCAAGAGGTTTTCTCCTTTTCAGGCAGCGTCTGGGCAAGCCCGGAAGGACTATTTCACTCAATATAGATTATGATCTCTCAAACAATCATACGGACGGTATCAACCGCTCTCTGACAAATTCTTACAGAAATAATGTTCTGGCCGACTCCAGTGTAGTGGACCAATTCTACCATCAGTCTGCCAAATCATATGGAGCGGGCGGTCGTCTCTCATATACCGAGCCTCTTGGCAAAAACTTCTTTGCCGAGGCTACCTACTCATATGATTACAACTACAGGAACTCCTACAAGGTAACATACGACGATTTTGAAACAGGCGCTATGATCAATCACGAATATACCAACGATATCACGAATGAATCTATGTTGCAGAGGGCCGGCATCAATATTATGAAGCAGGAGGAGAAATATAACATTACCGTAGGTGCCACAGCGCAGCCCTCAAGGACTATCAATGTTACTGAGGTGGGTGGAAAGTCCACTACCATTGACCGTAAAGTTGTCAACTGGGCCCCGAACGCCAGGGTAGATTTCAATTTCAGCGATTATGAGATGTTGAGATTCAGATATAGGGGACGTACCAGTCAGCCTTCAATTACTCAGTTGCAAACTGTACCTGACAACTCCAATCCCCAAAGAGTGACTCTCGGAAATCCCTATCTGGACCCTTCCTTCTCACACAGACTCAATATGATGTACCATAAGAATAATGTGCAAAAGTTCTCTTCTTTGATGGTAAATGCTGACTTCAACTACAACCAGAGAAATATCGTCAATGCCAGTTGGTATGATAAAAAGGGCGTACAGTACACAATTCCTATGAATAATGATAAAGGCACATTCTCATCTAATGCAAGATTGACATTTAACTCACCGATTGCCAAAAGCAAATTCTCTGTTATGTCATTCTTCAACGTAAGTTACTCTACGGGGGTCAGCTTTGTGGGTAAAGATGAATTGCTTGACATAGACAATCCCGCAACATATCTCAACGTGAATAATTTTGAAGAGAATGAGTACCAAAACCTCTCATTTTCCGAAAACCTCAGATTTGTATATCGTGACGACATTTTTGAGGTTTCCGTCGGTGGAAATGTACGCTATTCACAGGCTTGGTACACCATTACGGCAGAGAATGTCAGACCTACATGGACTAACAATATCAATGCAAATATTATAGCCAATATCCCCAATATTGTCAATTTTGCGACTGATTGTGCCTATACATTCTACTACGGTTATGAAGAAGGCTACAATGAGCCTACTCTTGTCTGGAATGCCGAGGTAAGCCGCCAGATTATTAAAAATCTGACTATCAGCGTCAAATGCTATGATATCCTCAACCAGTCCAGAAATACCTTCCGTACTACAACTGACAACTATGTTCAGGATACCCGCAACAATACTCTGGGAAGGTATCTGATGGTGAATTTGACCTATCGTTTCGGTACTTTCGGTAACCAGCCCATCGGTGGTCGTATGGGTGGTCCCGGCAGAGGTATGGGCAGGGGACACGGTGGTGGTATGCGCCGCTAACTATCCACAATCACACCTCTTCCAGTTCGCGAACTCCGGCATATTTGCGCCACTTTTCTATCAGAGCGGTCATATCTGAAGGAATAGGGGAGTCGAATAGCATTTCCCGGCCAGTACGTGGATGTATAAAACCAAGACTCTTAGCGTGAAGTGCCTGACGTGGCAGCAACTCAAAGCAATTGTCGATGAACTGTTTGTATTTTGTATAGACCGTACCCTTTAAAATCCTGTCACCGCCATAACGCTCATCATTGAAGAGAGGGTGGCCGATATGATTCATATGGACGCGTATCTGATGAGTACGTCCTGTCTCAAGAATACATTCTACCATTGTTACATATCCGAAGCGTTCAATCACCTTATAATGGGTGATGGAAGGCTTTCCATGCTCCTCATCGGAAAAAACCTTAAATTTAAGTCGATCATTTGGGTCACGCCCTATATTGCCCTCTATTGTACCATTCTCTTGTTGAATGTTGCCCCAAACCAGTGCCACATAGTTGCGCTTCACCGTACGGTCGAAAAATTGTTTTGACAGATGGAATTGCGCATCCTCGTTCTTAGCCACCACAAGCAGTCCGGATGTCTCTTTATCTATGCGGTGAACCAACACTCCCATTCTTTCATCGATCTGATCGTTATCCGGCGAAATACCCAAATGATAGGCCAATGCATTGACCAGAGTGCCGCTTGCATGACCACGGCCCGGATGTACGACCATTCCCGGGGCTTTATTTATGACAAGCAGATCTTCATCTTCATAGAGAATGTCCAGTGGAATAGGCTCAGGTAGCACTTCGAATCCGCGCCGTTGATAAGGCATCATGATGGTGACCACATCAAGCGGCTTGACTTTGTAGTTGGCCTTTACGGTGCGATCATTTACCAGCACATAACCTGCGTTGATTGCCAACTGGATACGGTGTCGGGAGGTCTGCTCCATGCGGTTAGTTATAAACTTGTCCACACGCAGCGGCGTCAGGCCCTTTTCTGCTACAAAACGGTAGTGCTCAAACAGCTCCTGCTCCTCATCCTGGAGTAAATCGGGATCAGTTGGCAGGTCATTCATTTTTTACCTGTTTGATCGCCAGTTTGGACTGATCTTTAGTGAGATAGATGCTTACTTTGGTGCCGCACACAAAAGTCATTGAGTCCGAAAAGGCAGGAGATTGGCTGTAAACCACTGCCTCGAGGGAGTCGGTATAATTGGTGACGGTCTCATCAAATCTTACAAAACCGACATTGAGAGAGTTATCTATGATATAATCCTTTGCAACCTGAAATGTGTATCCTGTCAGATGCGGAATATAGGTCTGGGAATCCTCAGGATTGAGTCCGAGCAGGAGATCGATGTCACTTTCGCTTTCGAGAAGCGTCTTGGGAGCCACGGGTTGGCCATTGTAACGCTGTTCCAGTACATTGTTGGTGGCAATGTCTTCGATATATATGAGCGATCCGAGACTGAGTCCCTTGGAGGTGAGTTCGGTATATGCCTGTCTGAGCGAAAAGCCAACAAGGGAGGGCATTTCCACCATCTGAGGGTTGATGGCGTTGATTGTAATCAGAATACGACGACCTTTCTTGACTTTACTGCCTGCAACAGGATTCTGTGAATAGATAAAACCTCTGCCAAGGCGCTTGACAAACACTGAGTCAGTGACTTCAAGACGTACGTCACGTTTTTCCGCAAGATTCATGGCATCCTCAAGAGACATATTGGTAAAGTCGGGTACGGTCAGCTCCCTATTGTGTCTTGTAATGAGGTTGAGTGAGCCGAAAGCTATGATTAGAATGGCGGTAATTATGCCGACGGCTAGCAGAATATTGCGTATAATCCAGTTGATTTTCATATTGCGAAGTTAAGAAATAATTCTGTAAAAACTGTCTCTTTCTTGTATATGAAATCCGCCTGCCGAGGCCAGTTCTTTTAGCTCTTCCACAGTAAGTGTCGGATGTTGCTCTTCGGAGCCCGCCATGCTGTAGATTTTGGTGCTGTTCTCTATAGTGCCGTCAATATCGTCTGCACCATATTCCATAGCAAGTATGCCGGTTTTCTTGCCAAGCATAGGCCAATATGCCTTGATATGGGGAATGTTGTCCAGCGCGAGGCGCGAAATGGCTATTGTGCGCAAAATTTCTTCCTGTGAGATCTCTCCAATTTCCGAAAGGGAATTGTTGGCGCAGGAATACTTGAGAGGTATGAATGCATTGAATCCTCCTGTGATCTCCTGAAGTTCGCGTAGCCTCAGCATATGAGCAATCCTGTGCTCCCTGCTTTCGATGTGACCGAAAAGCATTGTGCAATTGGTGGGGATCCCCAATCTGTGGGCTGTGCGATGAATCTCAAGATAACGTTCTGTGGAGGCCTTGTCAGGGCATATCTGCATTCTGATCGAACTGTCAAAGATCTCGGCACCGCCTCCCGGAAGAGCATCAAGTCCGGCCTTCTTGAGTCGGGTCAGTATCTGTTCGGGAGTGAGGCCTGATGAGATAGACATATCATCTATTTCAACAGCTGAATAGGCCTTGATTGCCACCTCTTTTGGTAGCAGTCCTCTCACCAATGAGATGATGGAGCTGTAGAAGTCGAAACTCCTTTCAGGATGCACGCTGCCCACAATGTGCACTTCAGTAATTCCCTTGCTGTACTTTTTCAGGCAATACTCCCTAATCTGCTCAAGACTCATGCTCCAGGCTCCGGGCTGTTCTTCACTGTCGCGTCTGTAGGAGCAGAACTTGCATCTGTGGATACATACATTGCTCGGCTCTATGTGGAAGTTACGGTTGAAGAAAATGGTCCGTCCGTATCTGGCCTCACGCTCTGCCAGTGCCAGTGCGCGAAGTTGCTCCAGATCTGCTGAATAGAGTTCCAGCAACCGGTCAAATCCGTATCTATGTGAATCAGGCTCCATTTTAACCATTCCTTATAATGAAAAATAGACCGACCATAGTCAGTCTATATCTCTTTCAAACCGTATTTTCAATGCTACCAGAGTTCCTCTGACGATACGGAAAGTTTCTTGCGTCCACGACGCCGGCGTGCTGCCAATATACGGCGTCCGTTGGGAGTGGACATGCGCTCACGAAATCCGTGTTTGTTGCGTCTTTTTCGCTGTGAGGGTTGAAATGTACGTTTCATTATTTATATTTTTATTATTTACCGAAATTGGGAGTGCAAAGGTAATGTTTTTGTTTCAAAATACAAATTTATCGGGAGATTATGACAATCTTTTTTTCCATAAAATACTCTTCTTCAAAAAAAGAGGTTATATCAACTACATCAATTTGCTCTCTTTTCACACGACATCCTCTCTGAAATTCCCTAATTTCCTCCTGCAGGTCGCCGCCCTTGAGACAGATAATGGATTTACGGTATGAATCCCTGACCCAGGGATAAAGATCTCTGAGGCGTGCTACTGCACGTGATACCACATAATCAAAACTTTCGCATATATTTTCAGCCCTGCTATTGAGGCATTTGACATTCTTCAAGCCTAGTGATTGTGCTACACTTTCGGCTACCCTGATTTTCTTTCCTATGGAATCGCAGAGCGTAAATTTGGTTTCCGGAAAGAGTATGGCAAGTGGAATACCCGGAAATCCTCCTCCGGTACCCAGATCAAGAACCGATTCGTCGGGAGCAAATAATACTGCCTTGCCGATAGCCAGGCTATGCAATACGTGATGAGTGACAAATGAGTCGATATCCTTTCTCGAAATGACATTGATCTTGGAATTCCAGTCGACATAGAGCTCTTCCAGTAGTGCAAACCTCTCCTTCTGAAACGGTGTCAGATCGGGAAAATATCGTAATATCTCATCCATTTTCCTAAATTGTTTCTCTCAAAATCTTTTTGGCACGATTAATTCTGGTTTTGACCGCACCGAGGGTAATCTGAAGTTCTTTTGCGATCTCTTCGTAAGCGTAATCGCGGAGAAATCTCAGTCTGGCCACTTCGCGATACTTGTCGGGCAGGTTGAGGATACGGGATGTAAAATGATCCATATCCTGCTTTAGTATCACCACCTCCTCGGGACTGTATGTCACCGATACATCTCGCAAGTCGGCCTCACCTCCGCTCAGAGAGACGGATTTAAGTGCATTTCGAGCCTTACGAATATGATCTATTGCCTCATTTTGGGCTATGATGTAGAGCCAGGTGGAGAATGCATACTGGGGATTGTACCTGCCAAGATTCATGAATGCCTTCTCAAAACTTCTTTGACATATGTCTTCGGCATCTTCCGTGATGGAGACATATTTGAGCAGGAATGCCAGCAAAGCGCTGCGGTATTTGTCATACAAGGCGGCAAATGCCTTTTGGTCGCCGTTGCGTGCTGCTATTATCAGATTATAATCATCGGTGTTACTGTGCTTCGAGCCAATTTTTGCCATAACTGCATTCTGTTGTCAGTGGAATGGAGAGCTTTACCACGCTTTCCATCTCTTGTTTTACTATTTCGCAGAGCCGGTTCAGCTCCGAAGGGATAACATCAAATACCAGTTCGTCGTGCACCTGGAGCACCATTTTACTTTTTAGACCCTCTTCCTTCATCCTACGGAAAACATTGATCATGGATAGCTTGATGATGTCGGCCGCACTGCCCTGGACGGGAGTGTTTATGGCATTTCTTTCGGCAAGCCCCCTGACTACATGATTGCGTGAAGTAATATCCGGCAGATAGCGTCTGCGGCCGAAAATAGTGGAAACATAGCCATGCTCGCGCGCATCAGCGATGCATTTGTCCATATAGCGTCGTACTCCCGGGTAGGTATTGAAATATTTGGTGATGAAATTCTTCGCCTCATTGCGGGGAATCCCGAGTCTTTGGGAAAGTCCGAATGAGGAGATACCATATATGATGCCAAAATTGGCGACTTTGGCTTGCCTGCGATGCTCCTTTGTCACCTCTTCGGGTGAAACATGAAATATGGCAGCGGCAGTGGCGGTATGAATGTCGTTTCCATGCAGAAAACTTTCAATAAGCCTAGTATCACCACTGAGTTCGGCCATTATTCGCAGTTCTATTTGAGAGTAATCCGCAGAAAGGATATATCCATCCTCAGTAGATGGAACAAATGCTATACGGATCTTTTGCCCGCGCTCTGTCCTGATAGGGATATTCTGGAGATTGGGTCTTACACTGCTTAGGCGTCCCGTGGCTGTGAGTGCCTGGTTGAATGTAGTGTGGATACGTCCGGTATCGGGATTGACCAGCGAAGGCAGTGGGTCCAGATAGGTAGATATCAGTTTGCGCAGTGCACGGTATTCGAGCACTTTTTCCACAAACGGATGTTTGTGTACAAGGTCCATGAGCGTCTCTTCGTCGGTAGGCCAATTGTCATTCTTTCTCTTTTTTGCTTTAGGGTTGAGTGCAAGTTTTTCAAAAATCACCACTCCGACCTGTTTGGGAGAAGCAACATTTAGCTGAGGTTCATCCGCAAGAACACGTGCTTCTTCCTCTATCACTGCAAGTTCTGAAGAGAGCTCTTTGCTATAATCCTGCAGCAGTTGGGTATCAACCCTGACTCCGTTGTACTCCATATGGGCCAGCACCTCCATCAACGGCATATCGATGCGTCTGTAAAGATCCCATAGCGATTCCTGATCTATCTCCAAGGAGATTTTGTCATAGAGTTGCCATACTGCTACCGCTTCACGCATCAGTCGTCTCTCTGCTTCCATCTGCAGCTCTTCATTGGCTGAATCTTCCACCTCAGAAGCGGAGAAGAGATCCAATACCGGCTGCTTTTGCATCGAAGTGGAGGAGGATAGGGGAGAATCGAGTGATACGTTGAGGTAGCCCTGTACGAGAATTTCCAACTTATGGGTCCTCTCAGGGTTGAGTAAGTAGTGCATTAATTCGATATCGTACAGGTCTCCCTCCAGAGTGATGTCGTGCTCTAAGAGAGTGAGCATCGTACTCTTGAGGTTAAATCCTATCTTATCTATAGTGGGGTTGCTGAGAATGCGTTTTGTAATAGGGCTTTCCGGCGGAAGAGCGCAACAGTATTCACCGTCGCTGAGTATGATGCGCTCACCCGATCTCAGGGCCACCTTGCCGGAGATGCGCTTCTCTAACTCTTCCGGAGTTACCTCCTTAAATGAAATAATCGCTGCCTTATAGCCGCTATTGTCGCAGGTGTCGTCAGCCAACAGCGGTTTCAGGGAATTGAATTCATATTCATTGAAAAGTTTTCTGACCTTTTCGTTGAAACAGGCACTCCAGCGCAAATCCTCTTCATTGACCTCCACCTCGACATCTGTTTTGATGGTCACCAGAAACCGACTCATCGGAAGATGTTCCGCAGACTCCTCAAATCCCTTGCGCTGTCTTGGCGTGAGTTCGTCCATATGTTCGAGAATGTTTTCAATAGAACCATATTGAGAAATTAGCTTCTTCGCACCCACTTCGCCAATGCCATAGACGCCCTTTATGTTGTCGGAAGAGTCTCCCCAGATAGTCAGAATGTCAATCACCTGTCGGGGATCGCTAATGCCATATTGAGCGCAGATATCCTCCTTGCCGATTATTTCGTTTTCGTTACCGGACCTGCCCGGCTTGTATTGCCAGATATGGTCCGATATAACCTGCCCAAAATCCTTGTCCGGAGTAACCATATAGACATCATATCCTTTTGCTGCCCCTCTCACTGCAATAGTGGAAATAACATCGTCTGCCTCGTAACCTGGTGTAATCAGCACCGGAATCTCCATCGCCTCAAGCAAACCTATAAGAGGCTCAAGAGAGCTGCGCACAAGTTCGGGAGTTTCGCTGCGGTTGGCTTTGTACTCGGGATAAACTTCATGCCTGAATGTTGCTGCTGGGGGATCGAATGCTACTGCTATATGAGTGGGTTGTTCTCTGGAAACAAGTTCCAGGAGATATTTGGTGAAACCGAACAGGATTGAAGTGTCACGGCCTTTGGTGTTGATCATAGGCCTTCTCAGAAATGCGTAATACATTCTGAATATCAGAGAGTGTCCGTCGATAAGGAAGAGTTTCCCCAGTCTTTCATCCCGTTTCATCTTACAAATGTAAGAAATATTTCAGGTTTTCCAGCAAAAGCAGTCCGTGAAAAATAGGCATTGTTATCAAAAGCGAGTTGCTAAATATTAAAATGTAAGAAATTTTACAAAGTTGCTTATTATTGATAATAAAAATTTGCACATTGCTTTCAATTCATTATCTTTGCGTAGACTTGTAGAACTAATAAAGATATAGTAAAATGAATATTGACCATTTATTGTCGGCTAACGCGAAGAGTATGAGGCGTTCAGCTATCAGAGACCTATTGAGTGTGGCAAACAAACCCGAAATCATTTCATTCGGAGGCGGTTTTCCGAGCCCGGACTCTTTTCCCATCGCTGAGTTGAAGCAGATTATGATGGATGTGATGGATGAGCAAGGAGCAGCAGCCCTCCAATATGGTTCAACAGAGGGTTATGTTCCGCTCCGTGAAGAGATTTCCAAACTCTACAAAGAAGAGGGACTTGACATTCCCATCAAAAATATTCTCATAACTACCGCCTCGCAACAGGCGATAGATCTTTTGTCACGCATATTCATCGACCCCGATGATATCATTATCTGCGGTTTGCCTTCATACCTTGGAGCATTGCAGGCATTCTGGGCCTATCAGTGTCAGCCTTACGGTCTGCGCCAGGACGACCGCCTCGAAGAGGCAGTCAACGCCCTTGTGGCAGCAGGTAAGAGCCCCAAATTTATCTATGCAATTCCCGATTTCCAGAACCCTTCAGGAGTGACCATGACAGTTGAGGAGAGAAGAAATGTGATTGCGGTGGCTGAGAAATATGACCTTCTCATAATAGAGGACAGTCCCTACAAGCAGATACGCTTTGAAGGTGAGTCACTTCCTTCGATGTATTCCATGTGTCCCGAGAGAGTTATTCTTCTGGGAACATTCTCCAAGATATTCGTACCCGGCTTCCGTCTTGGATGGGTAGTTGCGAACGACAATGTTATAGATAGGCTTATTGTGGCGAAACAATCTGCTGACCTTTGTACACCGATATTTAACCAGATGGTCGCAGCACGCTACCTCAAATCCGGAAAGTTCCACGAGAACATTGTCAAGATAAAGGAGCTATATAAGCACAAGAAAAACGTTATGATCAAGGCATTCGAGGATTATATGCCTGAGGGCGTTACCTGGACCAATCCGGAGGGAGGTCTTTTCCTCTTCCTCAATCTCCCGCCGCAGTATGATACACGCGAACTCTTCAACATTGCTATTAAGGAGAATGTGGCATTCGTTATCGGAGAGGCATTCCACTGTGACGGCAGCGGTAAGAATACAATGCGTATGAACTTTTCGTACGCTTCTGACGAGAAAATCATTGAGGGTATCAAACGCCTCGCTAAAGCCATCAGAGAACTTTACGACAGACATTCATAGATTCCTATGATTACATAGTTTGTGTGTTTGGGAGGGGCCGACTAATTTTAGCCGGCCCCCTTTTTTGTAACCAAAAAGAGTTACCTTTGTACATTATGGCAAAACAGGCGACAGATACCGTTCAACAATTTAATGCAATCTCAAAAGAGATTCTTTCGGGAGATATAAAGCCATTTTATTTGCTCTTCGGCAAAGAGCACTACTATATAGACAAGTTGTGTGATCTTTTGATGGATAAGGTTTTACCTCCGGAGGAAAAAGATTTCGGTCAGTTGGTATATTATGGATCCGATGTTTCTGCCAATCAGGTGGTCAATGCCGCCCGCCAGTTTCCGATGATGATTTCTCGTCAGCTCGTAGTGGTGAAAGAGGCACAGCTGATGAGAAAAGTTGAGGAGATTGATGTCTACTTTGACGGCATTCAGCCTACAACTGTTCTCGTGATTTGTTATAAGACGCCCAACGATCCTGCGAGATCTTCCAGAAACATAGATAAGCGTACTTCGTTTTACAAACGGGCACAGAAAATTGGTACGGTGTTCGAGTCCAACCAGATTCCGGACTACAAGATTGACAGATGGATAGAGGAATATGCCCGTAGCCAAGGGCTTACCATAGAGCCTATGGCTGCAAAGCTTATGGTTGAATTTGCCGGTGCCGATATTAGCAAACTGGTGCTCGAGCTGGATAAGCTCATCAAACTTCTTCCTGAGGGTCATAGGTCCATCACAGTCGCAACAGTCGAGGAAAATGTGGGCGTAAGTCGAGATTTTAGTGTTTTCGAGTTGACTAAGGCTCTTTCGGTAAGGGATATGCGGAAGGCATTCAGAATAGTCCGGTTTTTCTCCGAATCGGGAAACAGATATCCCATACAGATGATTATGGCAGCTCTTTCTTCACATTTCATCAGGATTCTCAGATATCATGCATTGCTCCGGGAGGGCATACCGAGAAATACAATCCTTTCGCAGCTCGGTATTCATCCCTATTTCGGGAGCGAGTATGATACGGCTATCCGTCACTATCCGGCTAAGAAGACGATGAAAGTGATATCCCTGCTCAAGGATTATGACCAGAAAAGCAAAAGCAACGCCCGTGGCAATGCTACTGACGGAGAGTTGCTTCAGGAACTTGTTCTCAAGATAGCGGATTCTTAATCCACAACCACTCTCTTCACCCTTTTGGCTATTGAAGTAAATATCTCGTAAGGTATTGTTTCCAGGATGTTTGCAAGGTCGATCGCTCTCGGTTTTTTTCCGAATATCGTGACGGTGTCACCCACTTTTGCATCAATTCCGGTAATATCCAGCATACACATGTCCATACATATATTGCCTATGGTCGGAGCCATCTGACCATTTACTTCAAATGAGACATTGCCTCGACCCAGGTGGCGGTTGACTCCGTCAGCGTACCCTACGCAAATGGTAGCAATTTTTTTTGTTCCGGGACCGAGTTTGCCCTGACGGCCATATCCGACAGTGCCGTCATTAGCCTCGAGTTCTCTAATTTGGATAATCGGGCACTTGAGGTAGACTACGGGGACCACTTTGTTCTGGTCAACATAACTGATGCCATATATGCCAATGCCAAGGCGTACCATATCATACTGGTATTGTGAAAATCTTTCTATACCTGCTGTGTTGAGGACGTGTCTTAAGGGTTTTTCAGGAAGAATTGTCATCAAGTCGCTGCTCATTCTGTCATAGAGAGCGAATTGGCCGAGGGTAAATTGGTCATGCTGGGGATCATCGGCTGCTGCAAGGTGTGTAAATATTGATTTGACGAACATCTCCGGAGACTCCAATAACAATTCCTTCAGAGCCGGGATTTCGCGTTCCATAAAGCCGAGGCGATGCATACCGGTATCGAGTTTGATATGTACGGGCCATCTTGTTATTCCTTGTTCTTTGAGCTCTTTCCTGAAGCGAACGAGGGACTCGTAATTTGGTATTACGGTTTCCAGATCATGCTTCAAGATATCCGGGTAGCTATCAATGCCACTGTCAAGTACGATTATGGGGACTTTAATTCCGCTTTTCTTGAGTTCAATACCTTCAGCAGGAGTAGCTACTCCGAAATAATCTGCACCTTCTTCTTCCATCATACGGGCAAATTCCACAGCACCGTGTCCGTATGAATTGGCTTTGAGAAGGATCATCAATTTGGTACTTGGTTTGAGTAATGAACGGAAATATTGGTAGTTCTGAACCATTCCGCTTTTGCTTATTTGCAGTTGGGCATGGGGTACACTTGTTGACATCTGGAAAATTTTATTTTTGCAAAGTTAGAAAATAATTCTCCTTATTCTCATTTTACAGCCTTGAAAGTCATTATGTCGGCTACATGCTTCCCGCAACATAATATCTCCCCTATTTGAGGAGCCGTCCTTGACAAATAGATACAGGCTGTTTTACCTAAAGATTTATTTAGATAATCGGAGATTTTTGCCTCCTGTCGTGTGATATTTTCTCTTTCGTTAAAAACTGGGACGATTATTGTAAGGTCATATTTTAAAGTTGGGTTCATTTCCAATAATTTGTGCAAAGTTGCAGTTATGTTTTTTGAAAACTCAATAATTCTTCGTAATTATGTAGTTTTAATTCGTCACCCAATAGGCATATGCGACATCTCGCTGCAATAATCATCATGCTCTTTGTGTTTGCCCTGGAGGCAGCCGGAGTCAGAAGTACGCCATATCCGGTTAAGGTGTTCCAACCGGACGGTTCCTTCCTCATGCTGAGGATAAATGGTGATGAATCATTCTCCTTTAAAACCACTCTTGACGGTTACATCGTGGCACAGGGCGTTGATGGATATTATTACTATGCAGACTTCAATCGCGGCGTGCTTAATATTTCGACCAGGCGAGTGGATAGTTCTCCTATCGGTGGATACGCAAAATCAATACCTCCTGTAGTATATCACTCAAAGCGCCACATAGTTTCGGAGTCTTTCAAAAGTTTTCTTGCTCCTGATTTTGCTACAAAGGCAGTCAGAACAATCCGCACCGTGGTAATTCCGGTACAGTTTTCAGACCTGAAATTCACAACACAATCCATAAGATCGCGACTTTTTAATCTGTTCAACCAAATCAATTACTCAGAGGATGGTGCCACGGGCAGTGTCAGAGAGTATTTTAGGGATAATCTGGGAGATAGATATGATCTGACATTCCATATTACCGACCCCGTAACGTTGCCAAACGGTTACAGGTATTATGGTGAACATACACCTACATCTTCCGACAGTAATGTGAAGGAAATGGTTGAGCAGGCCTGCACTCTTGTTGATTCTAAAGTCAATTTTGCCAATTTTGATGCAGATGGTGATGGTGTTGTAGATAATGTATTTATAATATTTGCCGGTTACAACGAAGCAGAAGGGGGCGGAGATGCCACCATCTGGCCACAGTCCTGGAATATCTCCTCCTCAGAACTCTATTTTGACGGCAAGAAAATTTCCAATTTCTCCTGTTATTCCGAATTTTCGGGCTCTTCCGGCGGCAATTTTGCCGGAATCGGCTCCATCTGCCACGAATATTGCCATATGTTGGGCCTTTTAGATATGTATGATATCAATGGTGAAACAGAGGGATATACTCCACTGCTTCTGGGCCCTCTTTCAATAATGGATAGCGGCAACTACAACAATGGTGGCAAGACTCCACCCTATTTGACGGTTTTCGAACGGGAGATGCTGGGTGCAGTTTCGCCAACCCGCATATATGGTACTACAAATATAGAATTGCTGCCAGTTCATCAGGAAACAAAAGCATATATCATTCCGGCCTCTTCCCATGGAGAGCACTTTTACCTTGAATATAGGGATGGTACCGGTTGGGATGCGCATACCGGTGGTGAGGGTCTTGTGGTCTATCATATCGACAAGTCCTTTAGGAGCGCTTGTTCAATGAGCGCTCAGATGCGTTGGAGTAACAATGCGGTTAACGGTTGTGCTTCACATCCCTGCGCACGTCCTATTGCCTCTTCAGGCAATAGCTACTCGGATGTTTCTATGCTCTTTTTCCCCGGCCAAAACAATGTTACGCATATTCATTCGTCACAATCCTTTCCTTTGCTTGACTGGACCGGTCAAGGCCTCGGCTATGGCATAGCAAACATCCATAAAGGTTCCGCGGGAATGTTGTTGGAAATAGTTGTTGACAAGGGATGGGATATTCCGGTTGTCAATGAATATTCCATTGAACCACAGCAACGGACAGCACTTTTGAAGTGGAGTACTGACAGGGAGGATCCACGTGGCAAATGGAACATAGTCTGGAACCTTGAAAACAGCGTCTATGCCGATACCTCAATCGTTGCTGCCACACAGAGAGACTTTCTCTTTACCGATCTTACGCCGGGAAGCACATATAACTGTCGTCTATTCTATTCACGTGACAACATAATTGGAAAGAGTTATCAGATGAGTTTTTCCACAAGGGAGATGTTCTCAATATTTCCAATGATTGCAGATATGGACAAATCATACAAGGTAGGGGATGAGCTTCATCTGACCATAACCAATATTGCAGAGGAAGTGATTTCCGTCCGATGGATTGTGAATGGAGTGGAAGTACCTGACGGAAAAATAACATTTGACCGAAACGGAACATTCGAGATAAAAGCAGAAATTGTCTATCCGGATAATTCGGTCGAATCTATTGTAAAGAAAAAAACTATAAGCCAGTAATATGATTTTGAAAAACAGGATATGGTCATTTCTCAAAGGGTTATTGCTGCTATTAATAACGGCAGTGACTATGGCTATTTCTTGTCCCGGACCTGAACCACCTCCCATAACATTTCCTACTCCGACCGATTCGTTTGAGAAAAAGGCCTTTATGGCCAATACAGACGAAGGACTTTATGTTAAGGGTGCTTGCGTTGTCCGCTATGCTGAAGATACATTCCAGAAATCATTCAATGAGAAACGAAGGACTTATCGTATGCAGAGCGATGACCAGATAACATATGTGCATATCGCATTTATGAGCGATCTCCCCGCTGTGGTAGACCAGGAGGTTATTTGCAATATCACCTATACCAGGGAGAAAGGAGAAGAAACTATCCTTATTGTCAAGCTTGTCGTAGTTCAGATTAAAGGCCGCACCGTCTGGTTATGGAACGAACTCCAAAAGACGGGTATCATATTAGAGGGGTGAATAATTAGTAAAAACAAAAGGGGTGTTCGCATCGAACACCCCTTAATCTTTCGGACAACCAAAGGTTACCTGGAAGCGTCCATAGATACCTTTCTGAATTCTTTCATCATTTTGCTTAAGTTCAAAGCAGCTTTTCTTGCACGTGTGCCAGCAGCTTTGTTGCCCTTAATAAGCTGAGCTTCAGCGTTCTTGGAGAAAACTTCAATTTCAGCTTTGATTGCGTCAAGTAATTCTTTCATATAATTATAGTTGTTAGGTGAATAAATATTTTTGGAAAGGTAGGAATAATTTTTCAATAAATAAAAAATATTTTAATTTTTTAGCAATTAACGATCTTTCCAAGGTATTGTGTATGAGCCATATTTGGGGTCCTTCTCCTCTTGTGTGAGAGCGATCTTAACCGGTCTTAGCCCCGATGTTTTTGTCATGGCTTTAGTCGGCTTATCCGGCAGTGGAGGATAAGTGCCGGACACTATATGTGTCAGACAGGCTTTAATATTGTCCTCGGAAGTGTCGAAATCGTGGTAAAGATCATCTGGACGGTAGTTGGCCGGTGCAATACCTTCGTCCGGAATGTCGCGAAAATCCTTGTTCTGATTATAAAAGCAAATGGGGAGGAATACCCATTTCAGTTTGCTATAATCACCTTTGTTGTATCGGGTATAATCGGCATTCTCGCCCGGGTACATCAATACATACATTCCGTTGGGCTTACCATATGTGGTGTCACCAACATGTCTTACATCCATTAGAGGCTCCAGACCGTTCAGAACCATTTCACTGGCGGAGGCACTGCCTTTGCCGGTGATAAAATAGAGGGCATCGAGTTCAAGAGAACCTGCTATGCCCTGGACCTTGGAATATTGGTCTTGTGAGGCGAGAAGGTCATTGTGTTTGCGGATTACATAGGTTTCTCCGATTGCGGATTTGGGAGCCACGTAGTCTACAAGGTGCTGGCTGGCACGGCCGTCACCGCCTCCGTTATATCTCAAATCGAGGATAAGATGTTTCACGCCGGCTTCTCTGAATGATTGCATCGCATTATCAATGTCAGTCAGCATATTGGCGTTAAATTTGAGATAATGCATATATCCGACAGGAGAGGTCAATCCCTCAAAATCCTCACTGGTGAAAATTTTGGTCAACAGAACACTTCTTGTGCTAAGTGTTGTGGCGGCCGTTGCTGTAAAGGTGTGTGAGTTGCCTTCAGTATCAGTAAATGTAAACTGCTGTGGACTTTTGTTGTATTCACTATTGAACTTGCCTGCTCTGATGAGTTCCATCGTGGCTGTACCTCCAATTGCTGTAAGAGTCCACCCTCTGGTAACACCTTCTTTAGCGAAAGGAGAGTTGGGATAGACCAGCCGCACTTTTACATCGTAATCACCATAATATTTTATCGGTTGTGAGATGCTTGCGCCATAGGTGCCGGTAACAGTACCCTCTTCGCTTTTGAGATAACTTTCTTTGTCTGTCATCCAGCTCCATCTGTCCTTGACATAAAGCATCTCGTCAAAGAACTCATAGATATCGTATTTGAGAGGGTCAAGCTTTGCGTTGGTACTTTTGACATCCTTGTACCAATAATAGTATACATCCATATATTCCCTTCTCAAAAAGACCTTGGCAAAGTAATCGGGGTCTTTCGTTTCAGGAGGTGGCTCGGGAGTTACAGGATCCTTACAACTGGATGAAGAAAGCAATAACGTTGCAAAAATAATTGCAAGTGTGTTGAACAGTATCTTTCGGTTCATTATTCTTTTTTTAGAATTAAATCATTTCTCTATCTTTGCAAAGATATAAAAAAGCTCTTCACAAATATCTTTTTTCTGTTGTATGAATAATTTTGCCGAGATTATTTCCAACTTTTCTTCATTTATCTGGGGTTGGCCAATGATTATAATGCTGCTTGGAACCCACATTTTCATGACTATTCGCCTCAAATTTCCCCAGCTGAAACTTTTCAAGGCAATCAAGCTTTCCTTCCAAAAAGACAAAGGAGCTTCAGGTGACGTAAGTCAGTTTGGAGCACTTATGACCTCCCTTGCTGCCACCATCGGCACGGGTAATATAGTAGGAGTAGCTACTGCTGTTTCTCTTGGAGGCCCGGGCGCTGTGTTCTGGATATGGATTACCGGTGTGTTCGGTATAGCTACCAAATATTCCGAGGGGCTTCTAGCTGTTAAGTACCGTGTCAAGACCAAGAGCGGTACAATGCTCGGAGGTCCGATGTATGCCCTTGAGAGAGGTCTCAATATGAAGTGGCTGGGAGTACTGTTTGCTATTTTTACAGCTATTGCTGCCTTCGGTATCGGTAACACGGTACAGGCAAACTCCATTTCTCTGCTTCTCGGCGAAACTTTCGGTATTAGTAAGACCTTGGTAGCAATCGTTCTGGCGATTTTGGTGATGCTGGTAATTGTTTTTGGAGTCAAGGGTATAGCCAATGTCTGCTCGGCCCTGATACCCTTTATGGCTATCGTGTATGTATTGGGATGTTTTGTAATACTTTCTTTCAACTGGAATTATCTTGGTGAGGCACTTGTACTCATATTTAAATCTGCCTTCAGTGCACGTGCAGCCGGAGGTGGATTTGTCGGCACAACGGTTTTGATGGCCTGTCGTTACGGTATCGCCCGTGGACTCTTCTCCAATGAGTCGGGTCTGGGTTCTGCTCCTATTGTAGCTGCTGCTGCGAAGACCCGCAACCCAGTCCGTCAGGCTCTTGTTTCCTCCACCGGCACTTTTTGGGATACAGTAGTTATTTGTTTTATCACAGGTCTTGTGATTGTGAGCAGTATCATTGCCTATCCCGATATTGATCATACACAGGGTGCAGCTCTGACTCAGGCTGCCTTTAGCAAGATCCCCGTTGTTGGTCCCTTTATACTTGCATTTGGGATTTTTACTTTCGCATATTCCACTATACTCGGATGGGCCTATTATGGCGAGAGGGCTATTGAGTATCTCTGCGGTCACAACTTCAAACTGTCACGCATTGTGATATGGATTTACAGGTGTGTTTGGATTGTTGGAGTCTATATCGGTTCCGTGATGTCCCTTAATCTTGTGTGGAATATTTCAGATATCACCAATGCCTTTATGGCCATACCCAACTTAATATCAGTTCTGCTGCTGTCCGGGGTGATTGTCCGGGAAACAAGAAAATATCTATGGGAAAATCGCCTGGATGAAGAGGACACCGATGAAATTCCCACGATCTGATTAAATGAGGATTATTCTACAATGTAAACGGTTTCGCCATCTTCAAGAAAGTAGTATTTTTCGCGGGCAAAACTTTCGATAGAGTCCTTTTTTGACCGGAGGGTGGTTAGTTGCTCTTCAGTCTGTTTTATCTCTTCTCGGTAGGATCTGATTTGGCGCTCCTGGGAACGGAGGGTTGATCCGGTCTTGAACCATTGTGCGATGTTATTTGTATCAAACAGCAGAAAGAGCAGGAAAATTAAGGTGACTATGGCATACTTGCTGAAGACTATCCGCCACACTTTGTGTGACAAGATCCTTTGTCTGAATCCCAGAAAGTTGTTCCACAATCTCATTGCCGTTTCTTTTTTTGCAAAAGTAGTCAAATAATACTAATTTTGAAATAAAAAAGAGATGATGTCGACACTGCGGAACCTGCGTTATTATGCCCCTTCTCTAGGCCAGAGCTGGCTTTTGGTACTCATTTTTGTGTTTCTAGGGTCGTTTTTAGGTGCTATTCCTAAGTTGGTTTCAGGCAACTCCGTTTTCTGGGAATCGACCTCAGTTTTTTATCTCTGTGCAATGTTACCCGTCTTCGTTTTTATCTATTTCAAGGCGAAGATGGAGTATCAGAAATATGAGGTTGTCGAACTGACTGCACCACGCAAAATCAATAGTCCATCTTTTGGCTCCTTGCCTCCGGTTCTGGTGTTTTTTCTTGCAGGCCTTGCCACCCTATGCATTTCAGTCATCATCGAGCCATTGGTTTCGCTCATACCTATGCCTGATAGCATAAAAGAGCTATTTGAGATGTTGTTTTATAAATCTTCTCCGATAGATTCATTTATTTCTGTTATCATTCTCGCTCCGCTTTGTGAGGAGTTTCTATGTAGAGGCATGATGCTAAGAGGAATGCTAGAACATATTTCTCCCATCAAAGCGATTCTCTGGTCTGCATTTCTGTTTGCATTGCTACATCTCAATCCCTGGCAGGCAATTCCGGCTTTCGCCCTGGGCGCATTTTTCGGCTGGGTATACTGGAAAAGTGGTTCAATTTGGTTGGTAATCTTTCTTCATTTTGTAAATAATTTCTCAGCGATGATTCTGGCCAGGTTTTTTCCTGATTTACCTATTGATGTTGCACTTTCGGATATGCTTAGCACAGGTTGGTATGCATTAACCTATGCTGTTGCAATTATTGTATTCACTTGTATTACATTATTGTTTATAAAGAAACTTAATTCTACTGATGGTAAAAAAACTCTATCCGCTGAAATTCCAGCCGATTCTGAAAACTAAAATCTGGGGCGGTAATCGCCTGGTCAAAGAGTATTCCAAACATCCCGATCCCGAAGAAGAAATAGATCTCTCCCATATCGGAGAGTCCTGGGAGATCGCTGATCTGGGCGATGAGAGCACCGTGGTTAGCGAGGGCTTTCTTGCTGAAAATTCCCTTTTTGATGTGCTTGAGACCTATCTTGGCGATCTGGTAGGGGACAAGGTGTTTGATATGTACAATCTACAGTTCCCGGTACTTGTAAAGTTGCTTGATATAAGTAAAGATATTTCCGTGCAGGTTCATCCCGATGACGAAATCGCCTTGGAGCGTTATGATAACTATGGTAAAGAGGAGTTCTGGCATATTTTGGACGCGGATGAGAGTGCACGAATCTATCTCGGATTCAAAAGGAAGGTTACTGCTACAGAATTTTATGATAAGTGTAAGGATGGTACCGTTGTTCAGTTGCTCAATGAGATTCGTCCACGTAAAGGTGATAACTTCCATATCAAACCGGGTATTGTGCATTCCGCCGTAGGTGGCATAAGATTGGTCGAAATCCAGCAACCTTCGGATATTACATTCCGTCTCTACGATTGGGAACGTGAGTTTGACCCTAAAACCGCCAGGGAAATGCATCTGGAGGAGGCTATTGATTGTATTGACTACTCTGCGAGTAATCTTTCATCGCTGGTAATACCAACGGATACCACCCGCGGACCCTTGGTTGAGAGCGACAACTTCATAATCAGTGCAGTTGACCTGCAGGAATCCCGGCATATCTATACTGAACGCTATGACAGCTTCATCATATATATCTGCACTCAGGGCTCTGCCTCATTCCAGGTAATGGAAGGAGGAAAAAAAGTTTCATATGATATCTCAAAGGGAGGTACTATCCTTATTCCTGCTTCTCTCGACGACTTCTTTATAGTTCCTCTCGAAAAGGATACCTTACTGCTTGAAGTCTGGCTCAGGCCGGCTGAGGAGGTAGACGACTATATCGATGAGAATGTCAGTGCTGATTGCGGTGATTCCGATTCCGACTGTGACGAGGAAGATGGTGAGCATTGCCACTGCGGACATAACCATAAATCATGATACAATGGATTCCACACGTATAGATAAATATCTCTGGGCTATCAGAGTCTTCAAAACTCGTGCAGACGCTACCGATGCTTGTCGGGGCGGCAAAGTGACCGTAAACGGTAATGAAGCCAAGCCATCGAAAGAGGTTAAGGCAGGCGATACCATATCAATACGTAAAGGTTCTGTGCACTACACCTATAAGGTGCTTAGCCCGCTGGAAAAGCGCCAGGGGGCAAAAGAGGTTGAAAAGTATGCTCAAAACCTCACTCCCCAGAGCGAACTGGATAAACTCAGAGCGCCTACGGAGACATTTTTCATAAAGAGAGACAGAGGAGCAGGAAGACCCACCAAGAAGGAACGTCGTCAGATGGACGAGCTCTATTCTTCCTTCTTTGTAGATGATGATAATGGGTGATTGAAGAGAGTCATCGCCTGATCGATGCCCTCCGTGCCATAACATTTGATGGCATTAATTGCTGCATCAAGCACGGTTTGCAATTGGCGTTTCTCCTCAAGAATAAACTCTCCAAGTACGAAATCCACCTGACCGCCTTCGGCGAAACCACCGTTGCCAATACCTATTCGCAATCTGGCATAATCGTTGGATGCCAACGTGTAATCGATGTTTTTCAAACCATTGTGACCACCGTCACTGCCCTTTTTCCTCATGCGCAGTGTGCCAAAAGGCAATGCAAGATCGTCCACCACTACTATGAGATTCTCTTTGGTCAATTTATTCTTTTGGAGCCAGTAATTGACAGCCTTGCCGCTTAGATTTACATATGTGGAGGGCTTTAGCAGTATGAATTTCCTGCCTTTGAATGATATTTCGGTGACCGAGCCATAGCGGTCTACCGTAAATACGGCATTGGACGCCTGAGCCCAGGCATCCAATACCATAAAACCTATATTGTGGCGGGTTCCGGCATATTCTGCACCGATATTGCCCAATCCGACAACTAGATACTTCATAGACTATATCATAGACTATTCTTCCTTGGCAGCTGCTGCTGCAATAGCTGAACGTGTCAACCTGACAGCACAGATAAGAGTGTTCTTCGGAGAAACGATCTGAACTTTGTCGAATGAGAGGTTTCCTGCATAAATCTGCTTTCCGAGCTGGAGATGTGTTACATCCACTTTAAGCTCATCTGGAAGCTCGTTTATTAAGCCGCGAACGCTGAGTTTGCGTGAGTGTACCATAAGCTTACCACCCATTTTTACACCTTCAGAGCTACCTGTGATTACAATGGGAACATCTATGGTTACCGGTTTATCAGCTGAAATGGCGAGGAAGTCAACGTGAAGAGCCTTGTCAGTAACGGGATGGTACTGTACTGCATGGAATTTCGCGAGTTGCTTTTTTCCGTCGATGTTGAGATTGATAATGTAGGAATAGGGAGTGTGGGTGATCGCCTTCAGATCCTGAGCATCAACTGAGAAGGATGTATTCTCTACTCCCTGTCCATAAAGTACGCAGGGTACTCTTTCTGCTCTGCGGATGCTTTTGACATCTGCTTTTTTGCCGGTGGTTCTGAGCTCACCTTTGAGTTCAATCTGTTTCATTGTGTATAAAAGTTAAAATGTGTTACTCAGTCCGGTCTCTCCGGACCCCATTGCACCAAAAGGAACAGATCCTTTTAAAGCGGCGCAAATATAACAAAATTTCCCTAAATCAAACCGATTTCACCCTTTTTTTGTTAAAAATTCCTCACAACCCGAAACTTCACACTCCACACTCAGAACTCCACACTTCACACTCCACACTCAGAACTCAAAACTCGGAACTCGCACCCCGTAACTCGCATCCCGCACCGCTACTTCACATAGCCGGTGGCTATGTTCCACTTAAGAGTCTTGTAGAAGTCATTAAGTATCTTGTATCGGGCGCGTGGCAGATAGGTACTCAGTCCGCTGTATCTCTCAATGTTGATATTGAGGAATATGTCGGTTGCCGCTTTGTAAACTATAGCATTGTTTAGGGCTGTTTTGAACTCTGTATATTGCTCCGGAGTGGCTATTCTTGAGACAATATCCTCGAAATCATAATACCAGTGCTTATTGTAGCGGTAGTATATTTGTAGTGGGAATTCGTCCATGGTGAGAATGGAGTCCTGATTGTTGCGGTAGATGGAGGCGCAGACTCTGGCAAGATCTTCAAGTGCGCTGCACTTAACCATAGATACGGTAGCCGATCTGTAGATGCCTGTCTGTGCATCGTAGACCTCGAAATAGTCTGAGCATATCTGCTTTAGGGCCTCTTCACGGTTTTCCAAATTGAAGATAGGGCTGAACATCTTGTGGTAGGGGAATCCATCCGCAAGTATTTCAGTCGGGGAGAAGAGTATATATTCGCACTTGTCTTTGAACTCGTAAGCCACCTCAATACCACCCATCAGGCAGCAGTCAAAGAGGATGAACTCGTAATGGTGTGTGAGTGCTGTAGCCAGATCGGTGATTTCCATTTCACTATTGTTATCGCTGCCGAATGATTTCTGCAGAGGCTCCCCCTCATTAGATTTTACCAGAAAGCGATAGGGGTCCTCTACCGGTTGTAAAGATTTATCTCCGGCCATGTCCAGGGGATTGGCGTAATAGCCCTCCGGTAGCCATCCGGTTGCATGAGACCAGAGGATGAGTCCACGCTCGGTAGCAGGGTAAGTGCGCTCTGCATCTGCCACCACGCGGCTAAAAGAACTAACCTGTGAAGAGTTCATCTCCTGTTCGTAGATGCAAATGGTCTCGCAGATCACAACTCCATCTTTATTGCAGCTGTATCTGGATAGAGTGGGTGTTTTACCCGGGGTATGGTAAAATACAAGCAGTATCTCGCTCTTATCTTGATATTGAGGGACGTAGCCCTTTTTAAGGTCTTGGATACACTCTTCAGCATAGCTGTATAGATTGTTGTTGGCACTGATATAGAGAAGTACTGATCTTACCTTTTCATCTTCAGGTTTCTCTTTGCATGAAGTGATTGAGCAAGATGAAACGCAGAATAACAGTGCAAAAAGCACTAAAATGCGAATAAAACCCCTTTTTTTCATGACGCAAAGGTACAGAAAAAAATATAATTTGTATATTTGTAACTGAACAATAATATCAACAAAGCATGAAACCGTCAACCATTATCTCATTTTTGACAGGAGCGCTTATTGGTGCGGCCGCTACTGCCATATTCCTGTCCACTGAAAAGGGCGAGCGAGCCCGTGTAAAAATCAAGAGTACTCTCAATGAGGGTGTAGATGCTGCGAAAAAAGGTTACGAATCTGCCAAGAAAGCAGTCAAGGATTTTGCTGAAGATGTAGAGGATAAAATCCATAAGGAGTCTTCAGATATCAGACGTAGGGCAAGAAAAGCCAGTGAAGCCGCTAAGGCCGCTGTCGAAGAGTCCCTCAGATAGTTTTCGGCTATGGATCCCAGGACTTTTCTCGGGCCTCTCGAGGATATCGGCAATTCAGTAAAAGATTATGCCGACAACCGTCTTGACCAGCTCAAACTTAAAACTACTAAGCGCCTTTCCGCTTCGCTTGCGGTACTATTTGCTTGGGTTGTTATAGTTTTGGTCATATTGGTCGCTTTTTCTTTCCTGGCAATGGCACTTGGTGTTTGGCTTGGAGAGATTTTAGGCTCCCAAGCTTATGGGATGCTCATAATTGCAGGTATTTTCCTTGTCGTTGCCCTTGTGTTCTTCCTGTTTAGGAAGCGTATTTTTGTCAACGGGCTGGTAAGGGCTTTCATCACTTTATTTTTCGAGAAAGATGAGGAAGGATTACAGTAAAATTAAGACAATGAAACAGCTTGAGTCGCAAATTAGAGAACTCGAGATCAATGCAGTAAAAGGCGAAAATATGATTCGCAAGGATATCGATTATGCCGCCTATTTTTACAGACCTACAAGATTGATAAACTCCCTCGGAGTATATATAAAACACTATGTTATGAATTTTTTCAGAAGTATGATTATAATTGTTGGGCTCGGTGTAGCCCTTAACGCCTGTTCAACAGGAGAGGATCAAACGGAGTTCATCTATTCTATAGATCACTTTGCCGATATTGAGGTATTGAGGTACCAAGTTCCCAATTGGGATGGTCTCACACTGCAGCAGAAGGAGTATGTTTATCATCTGACTGAGGCGGCAAAAGCAGGTCGTGATATCATCTGGGTGCAAAACTTCAAGTACAATCTCCCTATCCGAAAGGTATTGGAAGCGATAATTGAGAATTGCGGAGGCAAGTCAGGTCCGGAGTTTGACGAGTTTATGATTTATGCCAAAAGAGTCTTTTTCAGCAATGGCATTCATCACCATTATGCCCTTGATAAGATTATTCCCGGATGTTCAATGGAGTATTTCGCCTCTTTAATGGATGAAGCGGGATGTTCCGATGCAAAAGAGGAACTTCTTCCTGTGATATTTGATCCCGAACTCTATCCACAGATGATATATCAGGGTACAGAAAAAGATCTTGTAGCTGCATCTGCTGTCAACTTTTATGAAGGAGTTACTACGGCTGAGGTTAACGCATTCTACGATGCGCGTGAAGTGCCCGGCGATCCGCGTCCGATCTCACATGGTCTTAATAGCCGTCTTGTAAAAGTGGACGGAAAGATAGTTGAGCAGGTTTATAAGGCTGACGGTCTCTACGGCAACGCTCTCAAAGTTATTATAGGCCATCTTGAAGCTGCTGCAGAGGTAGCTGAGAATGATCTCCAGAAACGCTATATAGCGGAACTTATTGAGTATTATAAGACAGGTGATCTGCATATGTGGGATCAGTATAATGTTTCCTGGGTCTCGGATGTAGATTCCGATATCGACTTTATAAATGGTTTTGTTGAGGATTACAGTGACCCTTTAGGCCGCAAAGCCACCTATGAAGGCATTGTGCAATACCGTGATAAAGAAGCTTCACGTCGTACTGAGATCATTAGTGAAAATGCCCAGTGGTTTGAAGACAATTCACCCGTTGACCCCCGTTTTAAAAAGGATGAGGTAAAGGGTGTTTCCGCCAAGGTTATCAATGTAGCCTGTATCGCGGGTGACAACTATCCCGCAACAGCTATTGGCATTAATTTGCCTAATGCGGCCTGGATCCGCAAGGAACATGGTTCCAAATCAGTGACCATTGCCAATATAACCAAGGCTTATGATAAAGCAACTGAGCAGAGCCCTAAAAGCGTTCTGACAGAATTTGCGTGGGATCAGGAGGAGATTGATTTCTGTAGGAAATATGGTTCAGTAACGGGAGATCTTCATACTGACCTACATGAATGTCTTGGTCATGGTTCCGGCCAGCTGCTTCCTGGTGTTTCTCCCAATGCACTTAAAGAGTATAGCTCAACCATTGAGGAGTCACGTGCAGACCTTTTTGCTCTTTATTATATTGCCGATCCCAAACTTGTAGAACTCGGCATTCTTGATGATCCCGAAGCTTACAAAGCTGAGTATATGAACTATATTCGCAATGGTATCTTTACTCAGTTTACAAGAGTGGAACTAGGAAAAACCAACACACAGGCTCATATGCAGAATCGCAAACTCATCTCTGAGTGGGTGTTTGAACATGGCCAGGCTGAAAACGTTATTGAAAAAAAGGTGCGTGACGGAAAGACCTACTTTGTTATCAATGACTTTGAGCGACTGAGAGAGCTTTTTGGGGAGTTTCTGTGTGAAATACAGAGAATCAAGTCAGAGGGCGATTACGAGGCAGGTAAGGCACTTGTGCTCAAATATGCTATCGATATAGATCCCGATCTCCATAAAGAAGTGAGGGATAGATATGCAAAACTTGAACTTAAGCCCTATCGCGGCTTTATCAACCCCGATATCGTTCCTGTTGAGAAAGATGGCCAGGTGGTTGACTACAAGATTGTCTATGGCGATAGTTTCATCGATCAGCAGATGGAATATGGCCGCAAATATGCTACTTTGTAGCTCTTTGTAAGAACAGAGATCCATTAAGATTGTGGCCCCGACAGTAACAACTGATCGGGGCTTTAAAGAAGCCGAATCCAGGGTTAAAAATGAATGTACTTGTAACAGGAGCAGCAGGATTTATTGGCGCAAACCTTGTAAAAGAGATTTTTCGCAGATTTGACCATCCTTTGGTAGTGGGTATAGACAATCTGAATGATTACTATGATCCCCGTCTCAAGGAGGCCAGACTGGAGAAGTTGTTATCGAATGACGACTTTATCTTTATCAAGGGCAATATTGCGGATAAGGAATTAATGGATCGTGTTTTTAGCCAATTCAAGCCACGGATTGTAGTAAATATGGCAGCGCAAGCAGGTGTTCGCTACTCCATTATTAATCCGGATGCCTATATCGAGGCCAATTTGATTGGTTTTTATAATATCCTGGAGGCCTGTCGCCATTCATATGACAGGTATGAAGGTGGTGTGAAACACCTTGTGTTTGCCTCCTCCTCTTCGGTTTACGGATCCAATAAAAAGGTGCCCTATTCGACGGAAGACAAGGTTGATAATCCCGTGTCGCTCTATGCTGCCACAAAAAAGAGCAATGAACTTATGGCACATGCCTATTCCAAGCTTTACGACATTCCCTCCACCGGATTGCGCTTTTTTACGGTTTATGGTCCTGCCGGTCGTCCGGATATGGCCTATTTCGATTTTACGGAGAAATTGGTAAAGGGGGAAACAATTGAAATATTTAACTACGGCAACTGTCAGCGTGATTTTACCTATATAGATGACATAGTGGAGGGTGTGGCCCGAGTTATGCAGAAGGCTCCTGAGAGGTCGGTTGGGGAAGACGGACTTCCTATTCCTCCTTATGCTATTTACAATATTGGTAATAATTCTCCTGAAAATCTGCTCGATTTCATTGCCGTTCTTCAGGAGGAATTAGTACGAGCAGAGGTGCTACCTGCCGATTATGATTTTGATTCGCACAAGGAGTTTGTGCCTATGCAGCCAGGTGATGTGCCGGTAACATTTGCAGATACTTCTGCTCTGGAGAGGGATTTTGGCTTCAAGCCTTCGACAACGATACGCAAGGGGTTACGTGCATTCGTAGAGTGGTACAAGGATTTTTATTTAGAAAAATAATTGATAAAATAGATAACAGATATGAAAATTGCAGTAGCAGGTACAGGATATGTCGGACTTTCGATAGCAACATTATTGAGCCAGCGTCACACTGTAGTAGCGGTGGATATTATTCCCGAAAAGGTGGAAATGATCAATCGCAGGCAGTCGCCCATTCAGGACGAATATATAGAGAAATATTTTGCTGAAAAGGATCTCGACCTTACGGCGACGCTCGATGCCGAAACGGCGTATAAGGATGCCGATTTTGTGGTGATAGCCGCTCCTACCAATTACGATTCAAAACTAAATTTCTTTGACACTTCGGCAGTAGAGACGGTCATTCAAACCGTGATGAAATATAATTCCGATGCAATGATGGTCATCAGGAGTACCGTTCCGGTTGGATTTACCGTGCAGGTGCGTGAAAAACATGATTGTGACAACATAATGTTTTCACCGGAGTTTCTCCGCGAATCCAAAGCCCTTTATGATAATCTTTATCCCTCCCGCATAATCGTCGGGACTGATAAAGGCAATCCCGGACTTATGAAGGCGGCTCGCACATTTGCCTCTCTTCTCAATGAAGCCTCCCTCCAGCCCGATGTAGCAACTATTTTCATGGGATATACTGAGGCTGAGGCGGTCAAACTCTTTGCAAACACATTTCTGGCACTCAGAGTCTCTTTTTTCAATGAACTGGACACTTACGCAGAGATGAAGGGGCTCGATACTCGGGAGATAATCCACGGTGTTAGTCTTGATCCGCGCATAGGTGACTACTACAACAATCCCTCTTTCGGTTATGGAGGGTATTGTTTGCCTAAGGATACCAAACAATTGCTGGCCAACTATGCAGATGTTCCGCAGGATCTGATGCGTGCGATAGTGGAATCCAACAGAACCAGGAAGGAGTTCATTGCCGACAGAGTACTTGAGATGGCAGGCTACTATGTGGCCAATTCCGCTTATGACGCAACACGGGAACGTGAATGTATCATTGGAGTTTACCGTTTGACCATGAAGGCACATTCCGATAATTTCCGTCAGAGTTCAATACAGGGTGTCATGAAGCGTATAAAGGCAAAAGGGGCAACGGTTATCATATACGAGCCTTCTCTCAAGGACGGAACCACATTTTTCGGTTCCAAGGTGGTAAATGACCTTGAAGAATTCAAGTCCAGAAGCCATTCCATTATAGCCAATCGTTATGACAGTGTGCTGGATGACGTTCGTGAAAAGGTTTATACGAGAGACATATTCAGGAGAGACTGAGGGTAGTATGTAGTGTGTAGATGGAGGGTGGTGCAATTAGCAATAAAGAATACAGAATTAAGAATTAAGAGCCAATAGCTGGTTATTTGAAGAAATGTAAAAGAATCACTGTGTGCTAGGTGAAAAAATGACAGTTATGAATATATTTGTAGGGTAATAGTGTGGATAGTTGCATTAATACTCCTCTGAAGCAAAAGAACAGAAAAATATAGATATGAAATTTCCCGGAATCAAGAATAATCCAATACCATTTCTAGCGGCTGTTTTGCTATCGTCGCTACTTATTTCATGTTGCAAGCCCAAGGAAGAACTTTCACTTTCCATACTGTTGCCGGAGGCTGAATATACGGCAGGCAGCCAGTTTATATCCATTAAGGCTTCAGGCGACTGGACTTTGACTATCGAGAGTTCCAGCACTGCATCTGCCGACTGGGTATGGCTCACTTCTTATTCCTCCAATGATCGTCAAATCTCATTGCGTGGCAGCGGAAATTCCAATAATATAGCGTTAAATTGGGATGCGAACGATTCACAGGATGCACGTAACTGTATTTTGACACTAAGTAGTGCGGGCGAACGTGTACAACACAACTTCTCGCAGAAGGGTTCGGATAAGATTGACGGCATAGCCACGGAACTTAAGAGTGACAAATTGACCAATTGGCTCGAGCTTCCTGCTACAAAGGAGGGTGATGGACTCTACTTCATTACCCATAGCGCCACCATCGGAGGAAAGTATGGCCGCAATTACTCATTCTACTGGGACCCCAAGGCACTTGTAGCTCACTGGGTGGCTTATCCGCTCAATAGAGGACTCATCAGCACCGGTAGTCGGACTGATCTCTGGGACCTCAATCCCAAGGTGCCACGTCAATATCAACCGGTACTACTGAGAGGCTACAGCGGCGGGACATTTCAGAGAGGACATCAGCTCCCTTCAGCTGACCGCTATTCTTATGAAGCCAATGTCCAGACCTTCTATGGCACCAACATAACCCCTCAAAGAGGAGCCCTAAACGAGAATATCTGGGCTACTCTTGAAACCACGGTACGTGACTGGTCAAAAAAACTAGACACATTATACGTTGTTACCGGATGCGTGATCGATGGCAGCACGGAATTTGTCAATGACAACGAAGGCAAGAAGGTCACCGTCCCCACCGGCTATTACAAGGCACTCCTGGGCTATAAGCAGAATGCCTCAATAGGTGGTTCAACTAAAGGTTTTGTAGGCGTTGCCTTCTATTTCGAACACAGAGGTTACTCCAACGATTATACTACAATGATGAAGCAGTCGATGACCATTTCTGCACTTGAGAACAAGTTGGGTATGGATTTCTTTGTAAATCTGCCTGCCAAGATAGGTGTCGATCTTGCAAAAAAGGTGGAAACCAGCATCGATCCCTTCTGGAAATAAATGCCGGGTCATGACCATTTATAAAATTGTCCAACTCACATTTTTTTTCTAATTTTACAGACCGTTCTCTTCTAACGAACAATTATAAACTTAAAATATTTGATTATGGGCATAATTCTTTCAATTCTTATTGGCGCTTTAGCCGGTTTTATTGCAGGTAAAATCATGAAAGGCGGTGGATTCGGTTTCTGGATCAATCTCCTTGTAGGTATCGTCGGAGGTTTTCTGGGCGGTATGGTTCTCGGCTGGTTAGGCATCAGCTGGGGTGGTATCTGGGGTACATTACTGACCGCTGTCCTTGGTGCCGTGATTCTTCTATGGATAATTTCTCTCTTTAAGAAAAAGAAATAATTTGTCATGAAACGTTATTTCAAAAGGGTTGTCTATGCTGTGGTAGCGGTCATGGTGACTGTTGCCTGCAGCTCGGTGGCTTTTACGGGACGCAAAAGAGTACTGCTCTATTCAGACTCCCAGATTTCGTCTCTTTCAGACCAATCTTATCAGGAGTTTATGACAAAAGCCAAGCTCTCGACCAACAAACAGATAACGTCAGCTGTACAGGAAGTTGGCTATAAAATGACTACTGCTCTTGAGAAGTATCTCACTTCAATAGGTGAGACACATTATCTCCAGGGACTGAAATGGGATTTTCAGGTAGTGGAGTCCGAAGAGGTCAATGCTTTTTGTCTTCCCAATGGTAAAATTGTCTTCTATGAAGGCATAATGAAATTCACAAATACTCCTGATTACATTGCTGTGGTTATGGGACACGAGATAGCCCATGCTGTTGCTCAGCACGGTAATGAACGTATGAGTCAACAGAACCTCATGAGCATGGCGGGTTCGGTCCTCGGTTCGGTGGCCGGCCGGAAATCAGATACCACTCAGGCACTTTTCGAGATTGCATTTGGACTCGGAGGACAGTTTGGTGTGATTTTACCTTATTCGCGCAAGCATGAATATGAGGCTGACAGGATCGGCCTTATCATAATGGCTATTGCCGGATATGATGTTGACAAAGCCCCAATTTTCTGGCAGGCAATGACTGCAAACAGCGGTGCTTCCATGCCCGAATTTCTCAGTACACATCCCAGCGATGAAAACCGAATCAAGAAACTCATAGAGGCGATTCCTGATGCTAAAGCTTATATCGGCAAATGAGAAGTTTCGCAAGTGACAATAATTCAGGCGTCCATCCATTAGTGATGGACGCTTTGATAAAAGCCAATAAAGACCATGCGGTAGGTTATGGTGATGATCCGTGGAGTGAAACTGCGGAAAAATTGATAAAAGAACATTTCGGCGCTAGTGCTGATCCTTTTCTTGTGTTCAATGGTACGGGAGCTAATTCGGTGGCATTGCAGGCAGTGACGCGCCCTTTCAACTCTATTATCTGCGCTTCTACAGCACACATTTTTGTAGATGAGTGCGGAGCCCCTGCCAAAATGAGCGGCTGTCCTTTGATCCCGGTTTCGACTCCAGACGGCAAGCTTACACCGGAATTGGTCAAGTCTCATCTCACGAATTTCGGTGTTTGTCATCATTCACAACCCGGTGCAGTTTATATATCACAGGCTACCGAACTGGGCACTCTCTATACTCTGGATGAGGTAAAGAGGCTGGCTGACTTTATACACTCATTTGGACTTTTTCTCCATATGGATGGCGCACGTCTGGCGAACGCTTGTGTTGCGTTGGATTGTACTTTCAAGGAGATGACGGTCGATGCAGGAGTGGATATCCTCAGCTTTGGCGGCACTAAGAACGGTATGATGATGGGGGAGGCGGTAATCAGTTTCCTTCCGGAAATATCCGAAAACATCAAGTACTATCGGAAGCAGTCGGCACAATTGGCCTCTAAACAACGCTATCTCGCTGCTCAATTTCTACCCTATCTTGGAGAGGGAATTTGGCGCCAAAATGCCAATCATGCCAACAATATGGCTTTAAAACTGTTCAATGTGCTGAAGAAATATCCTCAGATACGTCTGTCGCAGAAGCTAGAGAGCAACCAGCTATTCTTTTATGCGCCAAAGGATTTTCTCGAGGAGCTTATGAAAGAATATTTTTTCTACTACTGGAATGAGGAGGCAGGGGAGGCGCGTCTTGTAACCTCGTGGGATACAACTGATGAGGACATCGCAGCGTTCGAATCCTCAGTGGAGAGAATTTTCTCTGTCAAAGGGTGATTATTGCTGCAATAATTTTGCAGAAGCAAAAAATATATCTAAATTTGCACTCCCAAACGGGAAAAGGTCTCTTAGCTCAGTTGGTAGAGCACGACACTCTTAATGTTGGGGTCCAGGGTTCGAGCCCCTGAGGGACCACTTTCGAATAAGTACCTTTCATAAAACCTCTCAAAACTATTAAGTTGCGAGAGGTTTTTTATAAATATTTAATGATATTAATTTTCCAAAAAAACTTAACTATATTTGTATTATGCTTGGTAAGGAATAGAGGGAGTAACTAATTTCGACTCTCTGACTACATATACCCTCGGTGCGCAGATCGTAACTGTTTACGGCAAGGTATCCCATATATACTGTGAAGACAACCAACTGACATCGCTTGACTTGAGTAATAATGCAGCCTTGAAGGTACTGTACTGCAACAGCAATCAGCTCACTTCGCTGGATTTGAGTAAAAATACCGCATTGGTGACTCTGGTCTGTGACCATAACCAACTCGCCTCGCTTGATGTGAGCAAAAACATCGCATTGGAAAGCTTGTTCTGCGACAACAACTACCTCACCTTTCTTGATTTAAGCCAGAATACTGCGTTGGCGAATCTGTTCTGCGACAACAACCAACTCACCGGCCTTGATGTAAGCAATAATCCTGCATTGAAGAATCTACACTGCTACGGAAACCAACTCATGTCACTTGATCTAAGCAGGAATGCTGTGCTGAGAGAGCTATACTGTTACGACAATAAAATATCCGGCACAAATATGACCGCGTTGGTAAACAGCCTGCCTGCTCGCCACAGCCAGCCACCTGGATTATTCCGAGTAATTGCTGTGGGATCAGATATAGAGCACAACATTATCAATACCACCCAAGTAGCGACAGCGGAGAGTAGGAACTGGCCTCCGCGGAATAGTAATGGGAACCCCTTTACTCCCGCTGATTAATGGGAAACCCTCAGTGATCTTATAATAGGTCTCTATAGACAACAGTCGAGGGTGTCGCTTAAAACGGCACCCTCAGTGTGTTTATTGATTATAACAAAGAACCTCGCTATTGGCTATTGCCGTTGGCCATCAGCCTTTTGGCTGGCTATTAATTCTTAATAGCCAATTGCTAATTGCATCTCCCTATTCCACCTTGATAAACTTTCTGTGCTTTTTGTCGTAATTGTAAATGCGCCCCTCTTCAATATTGTAGTACCATCCGTACAAGGTTAATTTACCTGCTCTTACGCGAGACCGAATGTAAGGATAATGCATCAAATGGCGTAATTGAAGCACAACATTCATTTTCTCCGTTTACTCTTCGCGTTTCTCCAAAGGAATTTTCTTTTTGGCTATTTTTTCTTCTACAATATCTTTTACCGGCTGTGCCAATTCGAGCCATTTTTTAGTATGATTCAATTTGTCTAATTCTTCCCCCATATAGAGGGCTCCGCAACCACCGCAGTTTGAATGTCCGCAAACCACTATATTTTTAACATTCAACTCTAGTACTGCGTATTCAATTACCGCAGATGTAGCCACGAATTGTTTGGACTCGGTTTCGTAAAAAGGGACAAGATTTGCAATATTGCGAACTACGAAAAGATCTCCGGCCAAACTATTTGTCAACATATGCGGAACCACACGCGAATCTGAGCACCCGATAAATAGGGTATGCGGTCTCTGTTCACCTTTTAAGCCTTCAAAAAGCTCCTGTTTGGGAATAAATTCTCTTTCATTGAAATCGCGAATAGAGTCTAATAACAGTTCGCGTTCTTATATCTTGTTAATTTTTTCTGATGTCATATTCTGATCTCATTTAAGTTTGTTCTCCTAAAGATACAACAAAATCAAAAAAACTGCAATGATTAGTTCAATTGAAGAAAGAAAAAGTATCTTTGCAATATTACATTACTGTTACAGTCCGAAAAAAACTTTTATATTGTAACTAAATGCAAAGGAATAATTGCAAAATGAAATTAATAGCCTCCATTAGATATGATAGATTTTGTAATTACCTGGGTTGATATGGAGGACCCAAAGTGGAAAGCCGATTTTACCATGTACTCAGGTAAGATTGACAATGCGACAGACGCAATGTCTGAAGCACGGTTTCGTGACCATGGTTTGCTTAAATATTGGTTTCGGGGTGTAGAAAAGTTTGCTCCATGGGTACATAAAATACATTTTGTTACCTGTGGACAAAAACCCGAATGGTTGAATGAGGACCATCCAAAACTCCATCTGGTAAATCATACGGATTATATTCCCAACCATTTTTTGCCTGTTTTCAATTCATCGGTAATAGAGATATACCTTCACAAGATTCCCGATCTGACAGAACATTTTGTCTATTTCAATGACGATAATTTTATCATCAATCAACTACCCAGGGAAAGATTTTTTAAAAATGGCTTGCCTAACGACATATCTGCTTTTACTTACAACAGCGGAATGGGATTATGGTACAAATGTTTGAAAAACAACATCCGCATTATTAATAGCAGATTCAATAAGAAGGAAATACTGAAACGCGACTACGATAAATGGTTTCATCCATCTTACGGGAGTAAGTTGAGATACACGCGTTTGATGCAACCCTTCAGGAAGTTTGTAACTTTGCGTACACCACACAACGCTCATCCCTATTTGAAATTAACTTTTGAAGAGGTGTGGGATTATGCAGAGCCCGAACTGACCAAAATGTCGAAAAATCGGTTCAGAAGTCCCGAAGACTACACTCAAGAACTATTTCGCACATGGCAGATTTGTCGCTCAAATTTCAACCCCTACAATACTTATCAAGATACAAAAATGTTCCCGCTTATTATAAAACCTAAACAAGCGGTGGAGGCTATTCGCAATCAGTCATACAAGTTAGTGTGCATTAATGATAACGCTCATATTTCTAATTATGAGCAAGTGATGTTGGAGATTGAGAGTGCATTTGAAAGCATCATTCCTGAAAAGTCGAGTTTTGAAAGATAAAGATATCTAGTATAGTACTTTGTTACAATGGCGAAAAATAGAAATTATTATCATTCACGATATTTCTCGGATTTCTCGCAAAGTACTCTGCATCTACCTTTTACTCTTTGATCAATAATAAGAACTCCAAACTATTTTTTGTCACTTTTATTCTCGACTTTCACATCCACACCAAATCTTGGAGCTTCATAATCTTTCGGAACACGATGAGATTGAATAGTAATGTGGTTACCATCGCGGTGTGACATATACTGCGGTGACAGAAGCTCAATCCCATTCTCACTACAAACATCCTGTATATGACCGTGAAGTTTCGAGAATACGATAACCTGATGTTTGGCATCACTTACATATGTACCCTTCCCTAAAAATCGGACAGTTCTGAATTAGACAAAAGTATTAACTTTGTCAAAAGCAGAACATTATGAAAAGGAAGATTCACAGCGAATCCGA
>JGI24711J26586_10000066_pt1 | contig 66961 bp, 55 predicted proteins | sample BioPla3DNA1_FD_26586 | JGI IMG/M metagenome (IMG submission 26586)
AAATTCCCCGGGAACAATGTCAACAGGTGCACTGAAAGTCTGCTTTTCTGCATCATATGCAAGATCAATGTCTGAACTCCATCCGCCTACTGCGGTACCAATTACTCCGAGAGTGCCAAGCTCTACCATATAGATGGTGTTGAGCTTCTTGTTGAGAGCAATATTATAGATACCTGAAGGTACCTTAATATTATTAGGGGCACCAACGGCACCTGTTGCTGAGGCATATTCTCCGGCAAAGGTAGAAACCTCAACAATGCCGCCGAAATCATCACCCCACTCAGGCTTGATACAGAATTTGAACTCAACATCAGAGCCATCTTCAGTTCTGAGGTCAATGACTCCCTCATAAAATCCCTTAGCTACAGTGGACTCGTACATCGTCGGAGCAGTTGCAGGATTCCAGCCCTGGTGGCTACCGGGGAGATATAGGATGTCAGGGTATGACGCTATGTAGGTTTTAACAGGAATTGTGATCACAGCCGAAGGCACACCCGAAGCATAAGTTTCGGAAAATGCCTTAACGAAGAATTTTACATCTGAAGTTGCATCCTCAGGTGCACCTGTCGAAACAATCGCATCATTGAAAGCATCTACTGTTACTGTGTATGAGGTGTTTTTAAGATCGGAAGCCAGTTCAACAGCATCTCCATCCTCAAACTGTGCAAATACGCTGTAGGTAATCTCTTCATTGTATCCGAGACGTGCCGGCTCCCAGGTAAAGAGCATAATCTCACCTGTAGGGTCGGCGGGATCGAGGGTAACCGATTTGATGACTTCGCCGAATACTGGAGCCACAGCATCGCCAAAGGCATAGATGTCAATGGTGATGGTTTCTGACTTGTAGGTATTGGCGCCATCCGTCACCTGCACAAAGAACGACATCGTAAATGTATTGTTCTCGGGAAGTGAAGAGAAAGTATTATAAAGGATTGTCTTAAAATCGCTTTTGGAAGCGATGTAGTAAAGAGTTTTTGTGGATGCAAGTTTTGCTGCAGTACCCTCGTACTCCGCGTAGAAGTCATAGTTCAATCCTTCAGGGAGGAATCTGTATGCCGACCAGGAGAAGTTTATATCCTCATCCATTGTGTTGGATGTCATAAGGATATCCGAATGGGAATAGAGCTCCGGAGCCACAGGGGCTGTGGAGAAGGCATCCTCCGGGAATACCTCACAGGAGGTAATGCCCAACATCAAAGCAGCAACTGCAATAAAGCTTAATATCTTTTTCATTGTATTATCGTTTTAAAGGTTACTGTTTTTCCATTACCAAAACATAAGGAGTCCTGTTGCCGTGCAGCTTCATAATATAAGTGCCGGCTGAAGGAACCGTAATGTCGCCTCCACCCTGTACGAGCTTGATGCCACCGGGGACTTCCGCACTGGCTTCGCCATTTGTGCCGAACTTAAATGCCCAGTTGTTGGGGTCATTGGCGGTATTGAGGCGGATGAGGAAGGCAAGTCCGTCACTCTCTTTGAATGTCACGGCAGGTGAAACCCACACATTCTCCGTTGCGTCATATGTAAGAGGGTCATCGCCGGTAGTGCCATAAGACCATCCGTTGTATGCGCCGCACATTCCAACTCCGTCAACAACTGCCTTGTCTATAGTCATTGCACTGCGATTTACTGTGAGTTCGTAGATGGAACCATCTCTCAGATCTACAGAAAGGTTGGAGTCGGACTGTTCGGGACAGGTCCAAGAAGGAGTGAGGTAGTTATAACCCCAGTTCTCATCGGACCAGTTGCGTGCAACAGTCACCTTGAAATAGGAATAATCGGCACTGCCGTCCTGAAGATCGACAAGGATCTTGTAGAGATTTGTACCACCGTCCGTCTCCCAGAATTGGGGTGCCTGGGTAATGTTCCATGACTGATAATTACCGGGAAGGAAGAGAAACCTCAGCTCAGCAGCATAGGTTGTGATATTGAAGCTGATATTGTTGGATTTGACAGGCGCCACATTAGTGCCGTAAATGGAAGCGACTAGGCCGGCGCTGATATTAGCGGTCTCATTGGGCTTGACCTTCAGGTCATTGCAAACGAGTCCGTTCAAATCCTGCTTGCTGATGGTAAAGGAGTTTGAGAAGGAGGTACCCGCCAGAACACTGTTTTCTCCAAGTGTCAGATAGAGAGCGTACTGAATCTGAGTAGGTACTCCGAACGAAGCTGATGTCCAGTTGAAAACCACTGCCTCAACCTTGCTGTTATCCTGGTTGACAATAATGTCCTTTTGGCCAAGCAATGTTGGAGCAACGCTTTGCGCAGGATCGACTTTGACATGTTCGATTTCCATTTCACAGGCGGAAAAGAGAAACATGGTCATCATCAGCATTACTATATATTTAAACTGTTTCATAATCTTATTGATTTTTCAATGTTTCGTGCCATTAGTAACCGGGATTCTGCACCAGCTTGGGGTTGGCGTTGAGGTCACTGATAATGATAGGATAGATGGTGCGGAATTCGGGAAGAGCAATCTTTCCGTTAGGTACACCACCTTTCAATGTCCAGGGGAACTGCATTGAAGTGAAGAGGCCATAGCGTATGAGGTCAACACGGCGGTGACCCTCCCACATAAGCTCTCTGGCACGCTCGTCGAGGAGCCAGTTGAGATCCATAATAGAAGGAGTTGTCGCATCAACACCCGCACGTTGACGGAGCTGACGAATATAGCCTTTTGCAGTCTCGTCGGAAACATTTCCGCCGTTCAGGCGGGCATCAGCTTCCGCATAAATGAGATACATCTCCGGAAGACGGAAGATGGGGAAATCGATTGACGAGAATTTGTAGTTGGTCTCGGAGCTTGATATGGCATGACCGTCTGAATAGAGTCCGGAGAACTTCCAACATCTCCAGCCGGAATCAGTTGTAGTGTTGTCAAACTCCTTGGTCGCACCACCGTTGTAGAAGAATGCCCTCTTATCGCTGGCTGCTCTGTCATAACCGAAACCTTCTCCGCCCCACTTAACATTTACAAGTTGGAAACGAGCAACATAGTCATCAGCTACGTGATAGCCGTTCCAGTTCTCAGGGTTGATAAGTTGACCTTCTCCAACAACTGCTGCTCCGATAGCCGCATTTGCCGCATCGCTGAGTGTTGCCGAAACAAGGTGGGTGGTACCACCCCAGCTCTGTGTCTGGTCTTTGTCATAGGAAATGGCAAATATAAACTCCTCCGCAGCACCGTTGGTGGTGTTGTCCTGCATAAAGAGTTCGTGGTAGTTGTCATGGAGCTTGTAGCCCATACCGATAACCTTAGCTGCCGCATCTTTTGCATCTTGCCAACGTGCCGTACCGGTATAGACCTCTGCATTGAGATACATCCTTGCAAGAAGAGCCCATACGGAACCCTTGGTAGCACGGGGATAAGGTACCGTACCCTTGTTAGGCATATCGGAGAGTTCCGAGAGCTCTTTGAGCTCACTCTCAATCCACTTGAAAAGTTCTACTCTGCCGATCTGCTCAGGCAGGTCGCCACCTATATTTTCAGGCATTGCGAAGGGAGGATTGCCGAAGAAGTCCATCAAAAGGTAGTAGTAGAGTGCACGATTAAATCTTGCCTCTGCACGATATTGGTCAATAGTTTTCTGGAACGCCTCATGCCCGCGGCTTGCAAGCATCTCGGGAGTTGTTCTCACGAGAAACTCGTTTGCCAGGGTGATGCCTTTCATGCAGCGTGTGTAAACCGCGATAATGGCTTCGTTATCGGCTGATGTCCATTTATGATACTGGATAGGATTGATATAGTTGTCGCCCCAGATGATCTTGAGTGCGTCTGTACTGAGCTCATTGAGTATCATATACATACGACAAAGCTCGCTCTGACCGGCGTCTGACACGTTAATGTCCGACGATCCGGCATCATTCTGGCTTGCCAATGCCCAGTATCCATAGATATATCCCAAAGACTTGAGATAGCTCACCTCGTCCTTATACGCGGTCTCCGAGGTTGCGTCAGTTTCATTGAGAGGCTGTGTATTCAGGTCACCTATGCAGGAAGTAGCAAAGATCAGAGATACCAACAGCGCCAAGAAACTAATATTTAATATCTTTTTCATACGTCGGGTCATTTTTAGAAGTTAATATTTAAACGCAAAGTAAAGAGACGGGGACGGGGAATGATATTGGAATCCACACCGTCAGATGCCTGCAATTCGGGATCGAGACCTCTATACTTTGTAATTACAAATACATTCTGCACAGAAGCGGAGAGACGGATGCTCTCTACCCATTTTACTTTGTCGAATGTGTAGCCTAAGTTGATATCGTCCATCCTGAAGAATGAACCATTCTCGATAAACATATCGCTATATTTCTGGTTGTTTTCCATAGCTGCCGTCCAGCCATTCACCAGATAGATGTTGCTCAAATTGTCAAGGTAGCCCTTATTCCAGTTGTCACTGTATGAACTAGCGTAGGACATCGCAACCCTGTTGATAATGTAGTTACCAAACGAACCATGGCCGTTGAAGCCGAGGTCCCATTTTTTGTACCTGAATTTGAGGTTGAGTCCGAAAAACGCATCGGGAGTGGGCTTGAAGCCGGTCACATACCTATCAGCGTCAGTGATTACGCCATCGCCGTCACGATCCACCAATCCATTCTGGATCGGATTGTCCTGCGAATCATAGAGCTGCTGGAAAAGGTAGAACGTGAAGGGCGCAAATCCGGTGCGGTGAAGTGAAGTGTATCCTCCCGTACCGCCCATACCGGAACCGGTGGTAACTCCAAGATAGCCCTCTGTCTCAACACTCGTAAGCTTTGTGATTTGGGTGCTCTGAAGGGTAACGTTTCCGCCAATCGAGAGCGACATATCGCTTGTCTCTATAGGAATCACATTGAGAGAGAACTCAACGCCCTTATTCTCCATATTACCAATGTTGGAGATGATACTGTTGCCGAAGTTTGAACCCAGAGGAGTCGAAATTTCGTTGAGCAGGTCGTAAGTGTAACGGTAGTAACCTTCGAGGCTACCTGTGATCCTGTCATTCATAAATCCGAAATCCAAACCTAAGTTGTAGGTCTCAGTGGTCTCCCATTTTAGGTTAGGGTTATACTTCTGAGGAGCGAGGGTAGTGTAATACCCATCACCGAGATAATATTTCATTGCAATGGAACTGGACTCCTCGTATCTTGCCATATAAGGATAATAGTCGGATCCTATATCCTGCTGTCCGGTGCGTCCCCAACCTAGACGGAGCTTAAGGGCCGAAACTGCATCAGTGCCCTTTAGGAAACTCTCTTCTACCACGTTCCAGGCGAAAGCGACGGAGGGGAAGAAGCCCCAGCGATTAGCTTTGCTGAAGCGAGAGGAGGCGTCCTCACGAATTGTAGCTGTAAAGAGATACCTGCCGAGGAGTGAATAATTGAGTCTTCCGAAGAATGAAATAAGGTAGTACTCCTTTGCATTTGTGGGGTTGGCCTGATAAAGGGGCCTTGACTCATTATTGAGATAAGTGCTCTGATCATACTTTACGTAGTTGTGCTGCCAGGAGTAACCGGCCATCACGTCAAGGTTGCTCTTGCCGAATTCCTTCTTATAATTGAAGTACGCCTCGAGCAGTGTGTTGGAATTGTAATTGGCATAATCAGTATAAAGATCAAGGCTGGAGCGCATTGCCGAAATTGAACCGGGGTGGTTATATTTTTCGCCGTTTGACTTGGCGACGTCATAACCGAGGTTTAGGTTGAATCTTAGGTCTTCGAATCCATGGAACATGTAGTCAATCTGGAGGTTACCGATCGAGCGGAGACCTTTGTTGACATCCGTGAAGTCGTAGAGGCTTGAAAGGGGGTTTGTGCCGGCCATCGTATTGGCGCTGCCGTCGGCATTGAGCCAGTTCCAGTAACCGTTTGACACCTTTGAGTAGTCTATGCTACCGTCAGGATTTGTGAAATGTGTCGGTTTCGTAGGGTCAAACGAGAGAGCGCTGCCTACTGCACCTGTCGGAGCCCAGTTGGTCTTCTGGTAAATACCTTTCACATTGAGGTTGATTGAAAGGTGGTCATCAAAAAATTTGGGAGATAGGCTGAAATCGACGTTGGCTTTCTGGTTGTCACCCACCTTGAGTGTAGCCTGGTCGTAGTTGTAGCCAAGGCTTACGCGATATGGAACATGCTTTGTTGCTCCGTAAACGCTTACTGCCTGGTCGGTATTGAATGCCAGACGATAGATTTGTTTCTGCCAGTCTGTATTCTCGGTGCCGAGAAGACCCTGAATAGCGCTGTTTCCCGCATAAGTGCTCTGCATAAAGTTGCGGAATGTATCGGCATCCATCATATCGATGGTAGAAGCATTCTGCTTTACAGAATAGCTGGAGTTGTAACTCACATTGACTCCACGTGCACCTGCGCGGCCTTTCTTAGTGGTGATGATAATCACACCGTTGGAAGCGCGCGAACCATAAATTGCAGTTGCCGAAGCATCTTTCAATACGGTATAGCTCTCGATGTCATTGGGGTTGACCGATGCCAGGGGATTACCCATTCCGGCACCTCCGTCAGAAGTGACAGGCACACCGTCAATCACAATCAGAGGATCGTTTGATGCATTTAGCGAAGCTGCACCACGAATACGAATGGTAGCGGATGCACCGGGCTGGCCTGAGGCCGGAGTCACGTGCAGACCCGACACTTTACCGAGGAGCATCTGATCGGGAGAAGAGATGGCTCCACGGTTGATTTCGTCAGCTTTTATGGCTACGACCGATCCTGTCATATCGCTTTTCTTGACAGTACCGTAACCGATGACCACTACCTCCTCAAGAAATTCGGTATCATCCTGCATCACAATCCTTGCAGCTGACGCCTGAGCGGCTGTAATGGTTATGGTCTTGTAACCCAAAAAACTGATTTCCAACATAGTCTCTCCAGAAGGTACTGTCAGGACAAAATCGCCGTCCAGACCTGTCTGGGTACCGTTTACAGTTCCCACTTGGATAACTGCAGCACCGATAACGGTTTCTCCTCTGGAGTCCACCACAACTCCCTTTGCGGTGTATTGCGCAAAGGCGGCTGTAACGGATAGAACCATTACCGATAGTAACATTGTCATTAATCGTTTCATAGGAAAACCTTTATAATTATTGTTTAATTCTTTTTCTTTGAAAGAGCTGTACGGGATCATCCTTGTCATCGACAAAGAATACACATATCGCAGCTATCAAAAGAGATATTCCGGAAAAAAGGAGGGCGTAAATGGTCTGTCCGCCATAGATATGCTTTACCATCAATCCACCTACCAGACCGTTGCAGATCTGCGGAATAGTGATGAAAAAGTTAAATATACCCATGTATACACCCATTTTCTTGGGAGGCAGGGATCCTGCCAGCATAGCATAGGGCATCGCCAGGATTGAACCCCAGGCAATTCCGATACCCACCATCGAAATGATGAGCATGGTCGGATTTTTAAAAAACAGGAACGAAGCAAATCCAAGCGCACCGCATATAAGCGAAATGGCATGCGTTGCCTTGCGACCGATTTTGTCCGCAGTTACGGGAAGAAGGAAAGCGATCACGGCTGCAACACCATTATAAATGGCCTGAAGCACTCCAACCCAATCACCCGCCTTACCATAAGCGGCAGATGCGGTATCCACAGTGCCATAATAGTGATCGGCAACCGCGGGAGTCATATAGACCCACATGGAAAAGAGGGCAAACCAGGAGAAAAACTGCACCAAACCAAGCTGGCGCATGGTCTTGGGCATTTTGCCGAAATCCCTGAAAATCTCCAGAAATCCGCCGTCCTTCTCTTTTTTGAGAACTCCTCCTTCGGGAGGATACTCTTTTGTGCGTACCACGGTCACCAGAACCGAGGCAAAGAGCACAATTCCGCCGATATAGAAAGCGAGTTTGACATTGGGCGCCACGCCACCTGCTGTTTCAGGCACGTTAGACATACCAAACCAGTTGGTAAGCACAAAAGGCAGAACAGCACCACATACAGCACCTATGCCTATGAGGAAAGTCTGTACTGAAAAACCGAGCGTTCTCTGTTCCGAAGGAAGATTGTCGGCAACAAGTGCTCTGAATGGTTCCATCGCCACATTGATCGAGGCATCCATGATCATAAGGACACCTGCGGCAATCAAAAGGGGCGAGAGAAAGGGAGCAAGAGCCGGAGAGTTTGGCATGAGAAAGAGCATCAGCGAGGCCAGAATTGCACCCACAAGGAAATAGGGGCGTCTGCGGCCTAGCTTTGTCCAGGTCCTGTCGCTATAATGCCCGATAATGGGCTGGACAATCATACCCGTCAAAGGTGCAGCAAGCCAGAAGAGCGAAAGCGTACTGACATCCGCTCCAAAAGATTGGAATATTCTGCTGACGTTTGCATTCTGAAGTGCCAAACCGAATTGTATCCCCAAAAAGCCGAAGCACATGTTGAAGATACCCCAAAAGCTCATCTTTGGTCTTTTCATAAATAAATATGATTTGTGTCAGTTTATAATTAAATGGACACGAATTTATTAAAAAACACCTCTATTTAAAAGGGTTTCCCTCCGAATTGCAATATAATCGGGATGAAATGACAAAAGGATAGTTATGAGTATGTAGTGTGGAGTGTGGAGTGGTAGTGTGGAGTGGGGAGTGGGGAGTGTGTAGTGATGGATGATTGGAGAGTTCGGAGTAAGGAGTCAGTAGTAAGGAAGGGTACGGGGTGCGGGTTGCGAGTTACGAGGTGCGGGTTACGAGTTACGAGGTGCGGGTGCGAGTGAAAACAGTTTTGAATTAGAAGTTTAGGGGTTCTGAGATTCGAGTCTGAATAAATATAAACTTAAACTTTGACTTATTCCACCCAAAATCTTGTATTGTATTAAAAAAAAATCTATATTGGCGGTTGGTAGAAAAACTAATTGATTATGAACACACGAGAATTCAAATCGGGGGAACAATATGTCGCGCCTGACATCGAAGTCATCGAAATCGAACTTTCCCAAAACATCCTGACAGCAAGTCTTCCTGACGTTGGAGACGGAGGAGATGCGTGGTAAGAACTGTTAGCTATTAGCAATTAGCCTTTGGCCTTTAGCCATTGGCTTTTCGTTTTTAGCTCATAGACTTTTGCCCACAGTCTTGATCTCAAAGCATCAAGCCATTAGCCATTAGCAGTTAACAATGGCTAATGAACAATTAGCCAACAATAAAAAACACATAGGCATGAAACCCAAACTATTTATTATCACACTGCTTGCCCTAATTGTGGCGGGCTGTACGCTTGAGCCTATTCCCGAACCTGAGAAGGAAGGGGGAAAGATCGTGACCATAACTGCTACTATCTCACCGGAGACTCGTGTGGCATACGAAGATTCCAACACTCCTGGCATCGGTGGCACACTTGAATGGCAGACCGATGACCAGCTTCTGCTTGCAGGATATGATGCAGGTGGAACTTATCTAGATTGTGCTACTTTTAATTACAACGGAGGCAACAGTTTTACCGGAACAGCGGTACCGGGCGCCGACACCTACAAGGCCTACTATCCGGCAGGGGCCATCGTGCTGGATAATAACGGAAATGTGCAACTTGCCGATAACTTCTGGCAGCAGACACAGAGCGGGAACAATACTACGGCACATCTCCGCAACAAGCTGTTATTGTTCGACGAAGTGGCAAACCCCATCAATCAGACATTTAACTTGGAATTAAAGAATGACATCATCAGATTTAATCTCAGCAACATACCATCCGGGGTGGGAACTCTCCAAAAATTGATTTGGACAGTTGAAACCGTAGCGGGGGGAAATACCCAATGGGCTACCCTCAATGTAACCAATGTGAGCTCCGGCACAACCAGCCTGACCGCTTACCTCGCTTTTGACCCCACCGTGACAAAGATCGGTGCGGGCGGAAAGGTAAAAATAACGCTGATCGGCGACAACTCATCATACGAGTGGTGGAGCAATCCCATTGCCAACGAGAAGACCTACGATCCCGGGAAACGCTACTATGCTTCTGTATCCGGAACTTGGACACCGGCTCAGGCTAAATTCAGCTATCTCATCGAATACATCTGGGATGGTTACACTCATCAGATTTGGCAAACAGATGCTTCATCTACCAGCCCTGCCAATTTGACGATCGACTGGGGAGATGGCACTTCGACACCTATTCCACAAGGCGCTTCACTTTCAAATCCCATCGCCTCGCATACCTACACCAACGACGGCGATTATATCGTTACCATCTACTCCGACCAAGTAGACCCATCCCTCAAACAGTTGCCACAAATCACATTCAATTACAACATCACCAATGAAAATGTTCTATCAGCCGTACTTACCCCTTTTCCCAATATGGCAGCAGAGGATTTTAGCTTGTGCTTCTACAATAGCATGTACTTAAACTCTTTTCCTGAAGATCTGTTCAGGTACAATACACAAGCAAAAAATTTTACCAGATGCTTCGAATACTGCGGATTCGCCGATGTTCCGGCAAATCTGTTCAAATACAATACGCAAGCAACAGATTTTACCAGATGCTTCCGAGACTGCTTTATGGGATTCACTTCTATTCCGGCAGATCTGTTCAAGTACAATACACAAGCAAAAAATTTTACCGGATGCTTCTACAACTGCAACCAATTAAACTCCATTCCAAAAGATCTGTTCAGGTATAATACACAAGCAAAAAATTTTACCAGTTGTTTTGAATGTTGCTCAATATCCTCTATTCCGGCAGAACTATTTAGGCACAATACGGAAGCAACGAATTTCAGTCACTGTTTCAGCTACTGCGGGAAATTAACTTCTATTCCGGCAGAGCTGTTCAGATATAATACGCTAGCAACAGATTTCACATACTGTTTTAATAGTTGTAAACTTTTATCCTCTATTCCGACAGAGCTGTTCAAATACAATACGCTAGCAACAAATTTCAACCAATGTTTTATGCAATGCATCGGATTAACCTCAATTCCGGAGGGATTATTTGACAACAATACGCTAGCTTTGTATTTCAACAATATCTTCACAAGCTGCCAACAAATAACCTCAATTCCGGAGGGGCTGTTTGACAAAAATACGTTAGCAATATCTTTCGGCGGCAGCTTCATGCATTGCACTCAATTAGACTCTATTCCGAAAGATCTGTTCAAGAAAAATACGCAAGCACAACATTTTGCTGCCTGCTTCGCCCAATGCTACAAATTAACCTCCATTCCGGCGGGACTGTTTGATAACAATACGCAAGCAATCTCGTTCCACCAATGCTTCTACCAATGCATGAACTTAATTACTATCCCAGTAGGATTGTTCCACAACCATTTAGAAGCAACAAATTTCAATCGTTGCTTCTATGAGTGCAAAAAATTGGTATTAGAACCGGGGATTTTCCCGGATCCGGGCACAAACGCCAATTTTTTTGTAGGTAGGACGATGGATTTCGGCTACTGTTTTTATAATGTGGGGTTGCAGGCAACATCCCCTGGTACCGCCCCAGAGTTATGGAGTTTTACCGGAGGTGGAGGCGCAACAGGGCCGACCAATTGGACGATTACCGATTGTTTCAAAGGAGCCAATGTAACCAACTACGGCGCAATCCCAAACCACTGGAAGGGAATTTAACACCCTCTTTCTATAGATAGATCTCTCTTACCTACGGCTACAATAAACCCTGAAAGTTGAACAAAAAACTTTCAGGGTTTTGTTATGCTTTGAGTAATTACACCCAAATGTTTTTAGATTGTAAAAAAAATCTACCTTTGCATGCTTATAGCAAAATATCATTTCTTATGAACTCAAGAAAAATCAAACTATTGATAATTACACTGCTTGCCTTATTGGTAGCGGGTTGTATTAGTGAACCTCTTACCGGAACTGGTAAGGAAGAAGATAAGATAGTGACCATAAGCGCATCAGTCCCAGCGGAAACCCGTGTAACTTACGATGACTCTACACGCAAACTCTCATGGCAGGAAGGCGACAAACTCCTGCTTGCAGGGTATGACGGCGCAACCTATAAAGGAAGCCGGATCTTTAACTGGGATTCAGGAAACACTTTTACGGGACAAGAGGTAACAGGCGCAACAACCTACAAAGCCTACTATCCCGGAGAAAAAGTCACGCTGGATGCGAACGGAAACGTGATACCCGGTTCAGCAACTTCATGGAATCAAGCACAGAACGGAGAGAATTCGACTGCACACCTCCGCAACCACCTTCTTCTGTTCGACGAAGAGGCTAACCTCCTTACTGAGACCTTCAACTTGACTTCGAAGAATAGCATAATCAAATTTAAACTCAAAAACGTGCCGGCCGGTGTTGGAACACTCAACAGCTTAAGCTGGACTGTTGAGACTGCAACGGGAGTATTCAAAGCCATGACACTTAGTGTGACCGGTGTTACTTTCTCCTCTGCTCTCGACACCATTACCGCTTTCCTCGCATTTGACCCCGCCGTGATGAAAATCGCTGCAAACGGAAATTTTAAAATAACGCTGTTCGGCAACAAATCTTACCAGTGGAGCATCGACGTTGCAGGCGGGAAGAACTATACCGTAGGAAATCGCTATACTGCAACCGTAAACAGCGGTTGGAGTGAGATGATCACCCCGCTCGTCTACGTTGCCGAGTCCAACGTCAATCCTGCCCGTAACGGTTTTGTGACTGATTTAACTGCTTGCAATGTGAGCGGTTACTTCAATTGGAATGCTGCAAAAGCTATCAACATTTCCGGTTACCACCTGCCGAGTATAGATGAGTGGCGAAGTATCATACCGCAGAACACTAATTACATTTACTTCAAAAGTACTTCTCCTTATAATAATATTGCCGAGAACGTCATAGTTCAAGGTGTGAGCATAAATATGCACAGCGATTATAAAAATACCGGGAACAATCTTACTTATGCTCTTCGTTACAAGGGTACTGATTATGTCTCTGCATGGAAGTACGAGTATATCAGCGATGGCAATAATACTCATTTGAAAATTACTTCTCGCAGTGTAGCGCCATCCGTGACCATTACCAATATAGCCGATCCAATATTCTGGAGTAGCGGTCAGGAAAACGACGTTGTTCGTTATTTCCCGGCTAGCGGTTATAAATCAAGCTCAGGCTCGTTATTCTACGTAGGCACTCAAGGCCGCTTCTGGTCGTCTACGGAAAACAATAGTGATAATACCGTAGCGTGGAACATGCAATTCCATGAAACCTTCGCGGCTACTAATTCCGACAACAACAGTAAGGAGGCTGGGCAAACGGTTCGTTTGTTCGCAGGCAATGAACCTGCTCCTACCCCGCTCATCTACGTTGCCGAGTATAACGTGAATAGTGCCGGTACCGGTTTTGTAACGAATTTAACTGCTTGTGATCTGGGTAACTATATTAATTGGAATGTAGCACAAACTATCAACATTTCCGGTTACCACCTGCCGAGCGTAGATGAGTGGCGAGGAATCATACCGCAGAACAGCAATTACGTTTACTTCACAAGTAATCCTTCTTATAATAATATTTCCGAGAGCGTCATAGTTCAGGGTGAGAGCATAAGTATGACCAGCGATTATAAAAATACCGGAACCAGTAATAATCCGGCTCCCTCTTATGCTCTTCGTTACAAGGGAACCAAGTGGGTCTCTGCTTGGAAATATGAATTTATCAGCGATGGCAATAATACTCATATGAAAATTACTTCTCGCAGGGTGGCAGCATCCGAAACCATTGGTAATATCGCCAATGCGAACTACTGGAGTAGCAACAACGAGAACGACGTTGTTCGTTATTTCCCGGCTAGCGGCTATCAATCAAGCACCGGTAAAACATACAACGTAGGCACTTACGGCTACTACTGGTCGTCTACGGAAAACAATAGTGATAATACCGTAGCGTGGAACATGCAATTCTACAAAATCTTCGCAAGCACAAACTACACAAGATCTAAGTCAAATGGGCTAATGGTTCGCCTATTCTCCCCGGGAAACTAATCAAGTGTATTGCATGATTTTTACGGCTTAAGCCTTGTGTTGGGCTTTTTCGCCCCAATGATTGGGTAAAACTATAACGCCCTCTTTCGATAGATAGATCTCTCTTACCTACGACGACAATGAACCCTGAAAGTTGCATAAAAAACTTTCGGGGTTTTGTTTTTGTGACTTGGAAGCACCCCGTAACCTGCAACCCGTACCCCACACCACTCCACACTACAAACTACAAACTACATACTACATACTACATACTACATACTCCAACCTCACCTATCCAGCCACTCCATAAGTAAAGGCACTCTGGCGCGGGAAACGAGTACCGGCTCAATCACATCGGGGTCAAGAGTCACCCTTAATCTCGAATTGAAATGTTTGGAAATATTGCTGATGGCAGCCAAACTGGTGATGCAGCTTCTCGAAAGTCTAAAGAAATCTTTGGGATTTAATTGCTGCTCGAGGGATTCGAGGCTGGAATCCAGAAAATATTGCTTCCGGTCGGTAGTGACCAGATAAGTGGCCTTGCTTTCCGAATAGAAGAATGCTATGTCATGCACATCGGCAATAAGTATGTGATTGCCTATTTTTATGGTGAATTTGGTGCGGTAATCCGGTTCATATGCCTCTTCGGCGCTCTCCAGCGCCTCCTCAGCTTGACAAAAACCAATACAGCGTTCCATTGATGCCTTAAACTCGCTTTCACTGATCGGTTTGAGCAGATAGTCTATGCATTTGGTCTTAAAAGCGGGCAGCGCATAGTCCTCATATGCGGTGGTTATGATGACCTTGGAGGTGATGTTCACCCTGTTGAAAAGTTCAAAGCATTTACCGTCCGAGAGTTCGACATCCATCAATATGATATCCGGCGCCGGATTGGAGCTGGACCACTCCTGTGAAGTAACGATGGAGTCGAGACAACCCAGTATCTCTATTTCTGGAAAGAATTTGCGCAAGAGGCGGGTCAGCTGCATCTGTGCGGGAATTTCATCTTCTATGATAAGCAGGGTCATATTAGCGGAACTTTATATGAAAAGAGGGATTTTTACAGTAAAAAGCCCATCCGAATCATCTACGATTATGGGAGAGTTAAACAGAATTCTATACTGCTTATCTATATTTTCCAGGCCGACTCCGACGGAGTGTTCACCTGATTCAATTTTGAGATTTATGCGATTGGAAACCACCAGATACTCCTGCTCCACCTTCACCTCTATTACCAGCGGTTCCGAAATCTTGACAATATTATGTTTAACGGCGTTTTCGATGAGAATCTGAATGCTACAAGGAACTATCCTGCTGCGAAGCCACCTGCTCTCCACATCTATCCTTACGTCTAGAGCTTCGCCGAAGCGCTCTTTGATCAACCCCACATAGAGCATGACAAAGTCGAGTTCATCCTCCAGGATTACCGTCTGTCGCGACTCCATACTAAGCTGGTAGCGGTAGAGATCGGAAAGCTTTTTGACATAATCGGAGGCACGGTCCTGGTCCTCGTGGATGAGGTAGCCGAGCACATTGAGGCTATTGAAGAGGAAATGTGGGTTGAGTTGCGCCTTCAGCAGCTGGTATTGGTAGTTGGCCTGGCTGCGAAGTCTCACCTCGGTCGCAAGTTCTCGTCTTCTCTTCCACCTGAGGTAGGAGAATAGATCTATTACCACTGTAACCAGGATATTGAAGAAAAGAGCCACGAAAAAGGAGAAAAAGAGCTGTTGATTGAGAGTCTCCCCTACCAGGTACTCCGAGGAGGTGAGCTGCATCAGGATTGCGGCCACAAAGGCTATGAAAAGCACGCCTCCCAGCTCCCATAGAGTGCGCGCAAGAAATGAGCGTCCGTAGGAAAAGTACTGTACCAAGCTACGCACCAGCATGAAATCCCCAATGAGCATCAGCAGGGTGAGAGGATAATTTCTCAGCATCCCCTTGAGTGTGAAAAAGAAAGATTGTCCCGAGCCCTGGGAAAAGACCGGAAGCAGATATTCGAATATCATCCTTGCAGCCAATACGATCAGCGCCAGGATTCCCACCGCCAAAAGATTGACATATCCGTTTCCCTTACGTTTCATCTTTGTCAACGATTTTTCCGGGCCACAACCAGTACGGTGGCAAGCCCCAGAATTTCTGTGGTGACAAAGGTCACTATCATATTGTTGAATACTCCCAAAGCGGGGAATGTCTTATGGAGATAATCCCCCACCGATGTGCCGAAATAGAATCCGGCAAAACAGCTGAGAAATGCCAAACCGAGAAATACGTCGAGCGGACTGCCGTAAAAACGTATGAGACAGAATACCATCGCAATGGTAAGAATAGTAAGAAAGAGGCCATCCCCCACTGAAGTGTCGTGTAGTAGATAACAGAGCAACGCATGTGCGAGCGCAAAGAGAAATATTATGAGATTGGCCTTGCCAAAATCTCTCTTGCCATTGCCTGTCCTTTTAAATATACCGCCCATATCGTGACAAATTCGTTAATAGTTGTAAATATAGGTATTTTTTTCCAAACAAAAGATGGTTATATTTGTCCTTCGTAACAAACTATCCGTGATGAAACGATTGACAATTCTTCTCGTGGCCCTTTTGTGGCTACCTCTCGCCTCTTTCGCGCAGAGCAACCTCTCCCAAGAGGCTATTTCCAACATCGAATCCTATATCGAACAGATCCGTGCCGACTGGCAGATCCCGGGTATGGGCGTTTCCATCCAAAAGGATGGAGAAATTTTACTCTGCAAGGGATTCGGAGTCAAAAACCTTGACAATCCCGAGGATAAGGTAGACCCCCACACCCTATTCCAGATTGGATCGGTCACCAAGTCCTTTACTGCATATCTGTTGGCCACCCTGGTGGAAGAGGGACTTGTCAGCTGGGAAAACACAGTTAAAGAGATACTCCCCGACTTTCAATTGTACGATCCCTGGGTGACGGAACATCTGCAAGTCAAGGACCTTACTTCCCACAAGACGGGTATTGGAAGACAGGTGGGCACCTACATCGCCAATCTGGGCTACGACAGGAACGACATCTACAGCATGATGGCACTCATCAAGCCCGCATACACCTTCAGAGGCGCATACCAATACAACAACATCACCTTCATCCCTGCTGCAAAAATCATCGAAAAGGTGACCGGCAAAAGCTGGGAAGACAATATCCGTGAACGCATTTTCGAACCCCTCGGGATGAATGAATCCACCATCAACGGTGAAGGATTTGCAGAGGCTCAAAATGTGGCACTCCCCTACGAATTTATCTCCAAAGAGGGAAAAATGGTGATCAATCCTCTATACGGCGAGGAGCAGGCACTCTGGTGGCTCACTGTCATCGGCCCTGCCGGATCCATCTGCTGCCCTCCTACAGACCTGATCAAATGGGCACAGTTTCAACTCGATGGAGGTAAAGTAGGTGACAAGCAGCTGATTTCCAAGGAAAATATGGACTACCTCCACCGAGGAGTCACCATTACCTCCCAAAGTGAATCCAAAACCACTCTCTATGGACACTGCTGGTTTATTGAGCAAAGCAAAAAGGGACGCATCTATTTTCACACAGGTACCACCTGGGGAATGACTACATTGTGTGCATTTGTGCCGGAACACAACCTTGCACTCACGGTACAGGTCAACTCCGAGGCACCCTCTGAACCCCGCTATGCCATTATGCGCCGCCTGGTGGACCTCTGTCTCGATCTTGAAGACTACGACTACAATGCGGATTTCCTGAAAGAATGGTATGCAAATGCAACCAAAAAGGCTGAAGAAGAGGCCAAGGCTGCCGCCGAAAAAGTAGTTGAACCCGCTCCTGATCCAAAACTTATCACGGGAATTTATACCAAGGATCCTCTTTTCGGGGATGCCAGGGTAACTTTCGAGGAGGACAAACTCTATGTCACAATAGGTAAACAGGGCTGGAAACACGAAATGACTCACGTCAGTGGGAATACCTATAAATTCCGTTCTGACGGCACCGCATTTGAGATCAAATTCAAATTTGAAGAGGGCCACAGGAAGGCCGCATCATTTGAAGTTGACTTCAAACAGGGCGAAGAATTTGGTTCCTGGACAAGATTAATCAAATAAAACAATAAATAAGATATGAAACGTTTTTCCATCTTTCTGCTTGCACTGTTCTTTACAGGCTCACTTTTAGCACAATCGCCCATTATCGGCATCTCCTCATACAGGAGCGGCGCTTCACATGTTGTGGGCAACACCTATGTCAACTCCGTCCGCATGGCCGGTGGAGTACCTTTGATAATACCTGTAACCACCGATGATGCACAAATAGAGGCAATACTCAATGCTATCGACGGCCTTATAATGACAGGCGGTGAAGACTTTGACCCGCTAAAATGGTATGGCGAAGAACCTCTGAGAGCTAATGAACAAATTGCTCCCGAAAGGGATGAGTTTGATGTAAAACTGATCAGAGCTGCGGTAGCCAAAGGCATCCCCGTATTGGGCATATGCCGTGGGCAGCAGTTGATGAGTGTAGCGTTCGGCGGTTCACTCTACCAGGACATTCCTTCACAGGTCAAAAGCAGCTATGTCAAGCACAGACAAGGAGATACTCCCGGTTATTATGGCACACACACCATAACCATAGAAAAAGGTTCCATCCTTGCCGAGGTGACGGGCAGCAACAAAGCCGTGGTAAACTCATTCCACCATCAAGCCATAAAAGCGATGCCCGCAGGGTTCAAGGTGACTGCCAGATCTGCAGACGGTATAATCGAAGCAGTAGAAAGAGTAGCTCCTCTCAAGGATTATGCTGACGGTGGTGCAGTGATTTTCGGCACACAATTCCACCCCGAAATTATGACCAACGCCGGCAATCCGCTGTTCCTCGGCCTCTTCCAAAAACTGGTATCCGAAGCCGCCAAGTAGGTGCGGGGCAACTAAGACCTAACGGCCAATGGCTAACAGCTATTTTTTGTCAAATAAAATTCTTTATCACTTCACGGGCTTGTGCGACTTTCTCCTCGAGAAGCTCCATTGATGTGGCCTCGCAGATAAAGCGGAGGAAGGGTTCTGTATTGGAGGGACGTATGTTAAACCACCATTGGGAGAACTCCACTCTGTAACCGTCAAAGTCATAGGATGCGACCGGGCGCTCTTGCGAAACAAACAATTCGCGCACAGCAATCATCGCATCTTCCTTTTTAGATATAGGGAAGTTGATTTCTCCGGAACTGAAATAACCGTTTATCCTTTCGATAAGCTGCGAAAGCGACACTCCTTCCCTCTTGAAACGCGCAATTACATTCAGCGCCAAAATGGCAGCCAGAAAACCGCTATCCGAATAGAAAAAATCTTTAAAATAGTAGTGACCGGCCAATTCGCCTCCGAACAGGCCATCGATCTCACGCAATTTGCGAGCTGCAAAGGCCCTGCCTACCTTCCAGGTGACAATTTCAGCACCCATGGGTTCCAGATACTCTGCCACCGACTTGGAACTGCGTATATCCTGAAGCACGATACGCTTTGCTCCGTCATATCTCTCATTCTCAAAGAAATAATGACCCAGAAGTGCTATTACCAGATCAGGTGAGATAAATTTGCCTCTCTCATCCACAAACATAACTCTGTCTGCATCACCGTCAAATATCACACCCACGTCACTACGTTGCGTGATGACGGACTTCTGGAGTTCAATAAGGTTTTCAGGGACGAGGGGGTTGGGATCGTGGTTGGGGAATGTACCGTCTAACTCATCGAATAAATAAACAGGATTTTCTCCGAAAATTTTTCTCGCAAAAAGAGCCGCCATACCGTTGGAGACATCGATGCTTATTTTCAAATCCGAAATATCCTCTTTCCTGGAGTTTAAAAACGAGATATATTCCTTGGAAATGTCAAACGGGATGATTTTGCCACGGGTTTCCGCCACAGGAGTCTCCCTGCCCTCCTCAATCCATTGACGTATGGTAGAAAGACCATTATCAAAACCAACCGGAAGAGCGTTCTTACAGGAGATTTTCATACCGTTGTACTCTTTGGGATTGTGAGAAGCGGTAATCTGTATCGAAGCCGAAAATCCGTACCTTGCGGTACCGAAGTAAACTATCGGAGTAGTACTCAGACCCAGATCGTAGACGTCAGCTCCGGCATCGTTGATGCCCTTTGCCACATATTCGAAAATCTCAGGCGAAGAGAGTCTTGTATCTCTACCTACCAATACTTTGTCCGCCTCCAGAAGAATCGGAATAAAATAACCCACCTTGTAGGCGAGGTATTTATCGAAATCCACATTATAGATTCCGCGTATATCATATGCGTGAAATGCTCCCATAGCTATTATTTGTCTGTTTTGACTCTATATGATGTAGTGACGTTTCCTTTAGAGATATTATTGAGTTTGCTGCCAAGCATTTTCTTGCGAATAGGGGCAGCTCTGTCGGTAAATACCACTCCATCAAGATGGTCCATCTCATGTTGCAACATCCTGGAAGCAAAGCCGTCGAATTCCTCCTCCTTTTCCTGAAAATTCTCATCAAAATATCTGATGCGAACCACTTTGGGTCTGTCAATGTCGGCATCGATATTGGGAACACTCAAACAACCTTCAGTGTAAGTACACAGCTCGTCGCTCTTGAAGGTAAAAACAGGATTAATCATTCTACGTATGAAATCGGCAAGTTCGGGATAGCGGTCAGCCAAATCACTACCGTCCACAATCAGAACTCTTAGAGAATGACCTACCTGTGGGGCTGCAAGGCCGCACCCGTCTGCATTTTTCATTGTTTCATACATGTCTTCCAGAAGCTTTGTAAGCTCTTCGCGCTGTTCGATGTCTGCTTCAGCAGCTTTCTCGCGCAACACCTGGGATCCATATAGGTAAATAGGCAATATCATATTAATAATTTTTTAATCATTGTTGTTTCTGTGTTCTATCTAAATAACTCTGCAGAATGATGGCGGCACTGATCTTGTCCACGGAGGACTTGTCACGACGATCCGACTTTTTCATTCCTCCCTCTATCATTGCCCTATGGGCCAGTACCGAGGTAAAACGTTCATCTTCGAGCACAACCGGAATGGAGGGAAACTTTTTCTTGAGCAAATTGATAAAGGCCTGCACCAACGGGGCGGATTGGGAATTTGTGTTGTCCATATTTAAAGGGAAGCCCACCACAAAGAGATCCACCTTTTGATTTTGAAGGTAATTTTGAAGATAATCTATTATCTTTGCGGACGGAACAGTGTCAAGGGCTGACGCAAATATACGCAACGGATCGCTCACTGCGATGCCGGTACGTTTGCTACCGTAGTCTATGCCTATTATCCTGTTCATGATGCAAAGTTAATGTTTTATGGCACGTCAAAAAGAAAAACATGGTAAAAAGTTGAGATTTTCGATAATAAACGATGACTCTCACAAGGAGCTTTTCTCGTTTAGAACATCAAAAATCAACATTATACTGATCTCTATACTGGTATTGCTGGCAATAATGGCAGGCACTTACCTGCTCACTTCACGTACTTTTATAAGACAGACTATTCCCGGTTATCCTTCACCTGAAACCAGACGAATGGCGGTAGAGAACGCCATAAAAATCGATTCCCTTGAGAGAGCAATGGAGATGTGGGCATTTCAGGTGGCAAATATTCAAAGGATTGTTACAGGAAATAAACCTCTTACACCTGATTCTCTCGGCCTGGTTAAGGAGATTCCTCTGATAGATGAGAGTCTAAGTGACCTTTATTTCCGCAACGATTCGCTCCTCAGAGAGGAGGTGCTTCGCCGTGAGCAATATAATATTTCCGGTATTAGGCAAGAGATAGAGCAGATCGAGGGACTGCACTTTTTTACCCCTGTTAGTGGTATCATTACCGAAGGATACAACAAGGCAACAGGTCATCCTTATATAGATATTGCTGCTCAGACAGGTACTATAGTGCACTCTGTATTAGATGGCACAGTCATATACGCCGGATGGAGCGATGACACCGGATATACCCTCCAGATACAACACAGTTACGATATTATATCGGTTTATAAGCACAACGAGCAACTACTCAAGTCAACCGGTGACAAGGTTAAAGCCGGCACCCCAGTCGCAATGGTAGGTAACACAGGCAAACTTAGCACCGGCAGTCATCTCCATTTTGAGCTTTGGCACAAGGGAGAGGCAGTCGACCCCACTCTCTACATCAAGTTTTAGAAGATGGAGCAACGAAAAAGATCAGTAGCCATACTCGGATCCACCGGATCTATCGGCACACAGACCCTCGATGTCATTTCGCGCAACAGCGACCTCTTCGAGGTGGACCTGTTAACTGCCAATAACAACAGTACACTACTGATAGAACAGGCGCTCAAATTCAAGCCCAATAATGTAGTGATATGCAATCCCTCTAGCTATGATGAGGTCAACGACGCACTTGCACCCCACTATATAAAAGTGTTCCAAGGGATGGAGTCCATCTGCGATTTGGTTCAAAGTTCTACTGCAGATATAGTTGTAACCGCGATGGTGGGTTTTAGCGGCCTGCAGCCCACAATTTCCGCCATTAAGGCCGGCAAAATCATAGCGCTCTCCAATAAAGAGACGCTGGTTGCCGCCGGAGAAATTATCATGTCGCTGTCAGCTGAGTACGGCAGCCCCATCATTCCTGTGGACTCAGAACACTCCGCCATATTTCAGGCACTCCAGGGGGAGCGTACCCGACCGGAAAAGTTGCTTCTGACAGCTTCCGGAGGTCCTTTTCTTCATACTCCCATAGAAGAACTATATAAGGTTACTCGCGATGAGGCTCTCAAGCACCCCCGATGGAAGATGGGTCCCAAGGTGACGCTCGACTCTGCCACTCTGATGAACAAGGGACTGGAAGTGATAGAGGCGCGCTGGCTCTTCAACATGGACCCGGAGTGTATAGAAGTGGTAATTCACCCTCAAAGCATCATCCACTCCATGGTACAATTTGAGGATGGATGCGTGATAGCCCAACTCAGTTCGCCTGATATGCGGTTACCGATTCAATACGCTCTCTCATACCCCTATCGCATCCCTCTGGATACCCCAAGAATCAATTTTACAGAGTTGGGCGAGCTGACCTTCTACGAGCCGGACAAAGAGAGGTTTCCCTGTCTGGCTATTGCCGAAGAAGCTCTCCGCAGTGGAGGAAATGCCACCTGTGCAATGAATGGGGCTAACGAGATTGCAGTCGAAGCCTTCCTCAGAGAGAAAATCGGATTTATGGAAATACCCGATATCATCAGCAAGGCGATTGCAAAGGTTCCATTTATTGAGAAACCCACGCTGGATGATATCTATTGCACAAATTTTGCAGCGAGAGAAGCAACAGAACAAATTATTCAAAACAAACACTAACGAAATAGACTATAAAGATAATGGTTGTACTAATTAAAATTGTCCAGGTGATTTTTGCGCTCTCCATTCTGGTGCTGGCGCACGAATTAGGACATTTTCTATTCGCAAAACTTTTTAAAACCAGGGTTAACAAATTCTATCTCTTTTTTAACCCCTATTTCTCCATTATGCGCGCCAAGAAAATCGACGGCAAATGGAGGTTCAAATTTTTCTCGAGAAATCTTCCCACCTATGAGGGAAATAATAAAATAGATGTCAATACCCTACCTGAAGATGACTGGAGACGTCATCCCGAGAACACGGAATATGGAATAGGGTGGCTTCCTCTCGGAGGCTATTGTGCTATCGCCGGAATGATTGACGAGTCTATGGACAAGGAGGCGATGAAGCTCCCTCCCCAACCTTACGAGTTTCGCACAAAGCCCGCCTGGCAGAGGTTTTTCATAATGTTTGGCGGTGTGCTGTTCAACTTCATCCTTGCCGTCCTGCTCTACGGAGCCATTATGAATGTATGGGGCGACGAATATCTACGTAATGAAGATGCTATTTACGGTATTGCAGTCAATGATCTTTCATACGAGATAGGATTTCGAAACGGGGACAGGATTCTTGACTTTGACGGGGTCCCTACTGAAAACTTCGCTATGCTCCAAGTCGATATGGTTCGTTCTCAGGCAGAAAAAGCTAGGGTCCTCCGTGGCGAAGATACGTTGACCATCAGCATAGACCCGCAGTACATTGCTGCGATACTCAATACTCCCGGAATGTTTGACCTCGCCTTCCCCTTTGTGGTTGGCGGATTCGCCGAAGGCTCCATCAATGCTGATTCCGGACTTGAAATAGGAGATGAAATCAAAGGTATTGACTCTATATCTATGTTCCTGGCGCAAGAGATACGCAAAGAGTTGGCAAATCACAAGGAGAGCTCGGTTTCCGCTACAGTTAGCAGAAACGGCGATTTGATCGATATACCCCTGCAGGTAGATTCGGCTGGTATGATTCAGGTAATGCTGGATACCGACTTGACAAAATTCTTTACTATTACAATTCATGATTACAACTTTTTGACTGCCATTCCTGCAGGCTGCAAAAGGGCATGGAATAACGTAAGAAATTATGTCCAGGAGCTGGGGCTGCTAATCTCGCCTAAAACGAAGGCCTACAAGTCGGTGGGCAGTTTTATAGCCATTGGCAAAATATTCCCCGGCAAATGGGACTGGTACAGGGTGTGGAACCTGACAGCAATGCTCTCCATCATGCTCGGAGTACTCAATCTGCTACCAATACCGGCATTGGACGGAGGCCATATTCTATTCCTTCTCATTGAGATCATCACCCGCCGTAAACCCAGTGACAAAGTGTTGGAAGTGGCTCAAACAATAGGTATGATCCTGCTGATCGCCCTTATGATACTCGCCTTTGGCAATGATATACGAGGATTATTCACATAATATTATATCACCATGAAAACAAGAAACCTTACCACTTTGATTCTCTTTGTGATGGTGGCATTAGCCCTCACCGCACTCCAGTCTTGTGGAGAGCAATACGGAAAAGCACTTCCCCCGGCAAGCGGTAAGGCCGGAGAAATCGCTGTCATATCTCCCAGGTCTCATTGGGAAGCCGAACCGGGCACCACCATAAGAAGCTTCCTTGCTGCCGAATTTGCCCATCTTCCACAGAAAGAGCCTACCTACACCCTTTTCAATGTGCCTCCCAAGTCATTCAACAAGGTATTCCAGGTGCACCGCAACCTCCTCAACATTGTCATTTCCGACACGGTCTCTAATAATCGTATCGGGGTAAGCCGCGATGTCTGGGCCAAATCGCAAATTATGATCTCCGTCTATGCCAAAGATGAAGAAAGCTCAGCAAAACTGATAAGCGAAAATGCCGATAAACTTCTCTCTTATTATGAGAATGCAGAGCGTGACCGCGTTATCCAAAATGCGAAAAACCACGCAAATCCTACTCTGAAGAAATATGTCACTACTTTGATAGGTGGCTCTCCCTATTTTCCGAGGGATTACACGGAAAAGATGCATACGAACAACTTTATCTGGATCTCTTACGAAACATCCTACACCAATCAGGGAATATTTCTATATACATTCCCCTATCAGGGTGAATGGCAGCTAACTCCGGAATATCTCGTAGCCAGAAGAGATGAATTTCTCAAGGAAAATGTACCCGCTACTTCAGAAAACAGCTATATGATTACCCATCCTACAGCTAAACCGGGCTTTGTCGTAAAGGAATACAACGATCTTCAATTTATCGAAATGAGGGGGCTCTGGGATACCCATAATGATTTCATGGGCGGTCCATTTGTTTCCCATACCTATGTTTCTCCCGACAATAAGTATGTAGTGGTGATAGAGGGATTTGTATATGCTCCCAAATATGAAAAACGCAACTATCTGCGCCAAGTGGAATATATCATTTCCTCTTTCGAGTGGGGCAAAGAGGAGTAATTATTGGAGAAAATTTGCAATCGTAAAAATTCTTTATATCTTTGCACTCCCCAAAAAATAGAAAAAGCGAGCCATGGTGGGTTCGTCTAACGGCTAGGACTCAAGATTTTCATTCTTGCAATAGGGGTTCGATTCCCCTACCCACTACCACAAAAAATAAAAAATTATAATAATGGCAAACCACGCATCAGCAGAAAAGCGTTACCGTCAAAGCGAGAAACGCAGATTGCATAACAGGTATTATGCAAGAACCACAAGAAACGCCATCAAGGCAATTCGCAACACAACCGACAAAGCAGCAGCAGAGGCTTCATTGCCCAAGGTGTTTGCGATGATTGACAAACTGGCCAAGACCAATGTTATTCACAAGAACAAAGCAGCCAATCTCAAGAGCGGCATTGCGATTTATGTGAACAAGCTTTCATAAAGGTCTTTTTGAGATAAAAAATGAAAACCTTTCCGGCGGAAAGGTTTTTTTATGCCCAAAAACTTCATTTCCTCCCTGCCAAAAGCCCTTTATCCTACCGTCTCCGGCAGCTAAAATGCAATGCAACTATGTGGGTCTGAGATGTTTGATGGCATTTTTTTTGCTTATTATTATTGCAAAGTAATAACAACCTTTATCTCACAAACATCACAATTAAATTAATTACTTTTAAACAATTGATGCCATGAAAACTCGATTGATATTTGCAATGGCTCTTATTATGATGGGAACCATTTCTTGTGAGAAAATAGGTGTCGGAAGTTGGGATGTGCAGGAGAATACCTACCAAGATTTAGTATTTCCAAAGGAAGCCACTCTTACTTTTGTTTCTGAAAAAGAGGGTAAGTTGAATCTGTTATTGACTTTCGGGGTCGAAGTAGATTTTGATAAAAGAGGAGATCGTTGCAGGGCCAATGTAAGCTTTAACCTCAGAGACGCACCTTATAAGGTCAATGGGAAAAGATTACGCATTTGTGCCGATAAACTACACGGATGTGTAACCTACACAGAATCTTATTACGGGTTTACCCATGGAAATCTTGAGACGATTTGCGGCACCTATTCAGGTGACATTAAGCTCACCAGGACTTCTTACACCAACAGTTCCGCTTTCTCTCCCACCGACCGGCTGAGCGGAAAATGGACTATCCGCTTTGAAAGTGATAGCGGAGAAAAACTCCTGTTTGAAGTCGTAGACCCCAACCTGAGAGCGCCCGATTTGTAAAATAGGCTCTATAAATTGTCTTTTTGACATAACGAATAAAGAAAACTTTCCAATCTTTGGAAAGTTTTTTTTATATCGTTAAGGAGCAATTTATGACAAAGAACATCAAATTATTGCATGCAGAAGAGAGACCACGTGAGAAATTGATGTCCAAAGGGGCTTCTGCCCTCACCTGTGCGGAGCTGATCGCAATCCTGCTGAGATCCGGTCACGCAAACCTCAACGCAATCGATCTCTCGAGAGAGATTCTCCTGAAGGCGGGAAACAGCCTCAACATACTCTCGACTTTTACGGCACATCAACTGATGAGAATCAACGGAGTAGGTCAGGCCAAGGCTCTCTCAATCCTTGCAGCATTCGAACTCGGGAGAAGAATGGCCGCCGAGATTCCCGAACCGATGCCGCAGATCCACAGCTCAATTCAGGTAAACGGCATAATGTCGCCCATCATCAGCAATCTCCCCCACGAAGAGTGCTGGGTGCTATACCTCAACCGTTCCAACCGTCTCATAGGCAAGGAACGAGTCAGCCAGGGCGGTATCAGTTCCACCATATTTGATATCAGAATCATCGTCAAAAAGGCCGTGGAACATCTTGCTACGGGTATAATACTGGTACACAACCACCCTTCCGGCAATCCCAGACCGAGTGGTGAAGATATGCGTCAGACCGAAGCCCTGCGTGATGCTGCCGCTTTGTTCGATATTTCTCTTACCGACCACATTATTATTTCGAAAAACAAATTTTATAGTTTTTCCGACGAAAATTTGTAACTTAGTAGTCGAGTATAAACAAAACGACCACAGCATATGAAAATCATTAACCTAAGCGAAAAAAACTCCCTCCTCAACCGCTATATTGCGGAACTCAGGGACGTAGTTATTCAGAAAGAGAGTATGCGTTTCCGCAGAAATCTTGAAAGGATCGGTGAAATCTTTGCTTACGAGATCAGTAAAACCCTCACCTATTCACGCAAAGAGGTGGAAACCCCTCTGGGAATAGCCAATTGCAACCTCTCAGATGACAAGATAGTGCTCAGTACCATTTTAAGGGCAGGACTTCCGCTGCATCAAGGCCTTCTCAACTATTTTGACAAAGCTGAAAACTCCTTTATCGCAGCATATCGAAAGTACGGCAAGGACAACAAATTCACCATCCAACTCGAATATGCCAGCACTCCGTCTGTAGAGAATAAGATCGTGATCATTTCCGACCCTATGCTTGCTACCGGCGCATCTGCTGTACTGGCTTATGACAGACTATTAGAGAGCGGTACTCCGATACACACGCATTTCGTATGTCCTGTCGCGTCAAAATACGGTATCGACTACCTCTCCAAGAATCTTCCCCACAAAAAGACGACCTTCTGGACGGCAGCCATAGACGAAGAACTTACCAACAAATCCTACATTGTTCCCGGACTGGGTGATGCGGGTGACCTCGCTTACGGCGATAAGATCTGAAAGATCTGACTATTTAAATACCAATTCTCCTTCCACATAGGTGCGGAGAACTCTTGTGGAGAGGATTTCCCGTTCACTGACAGTCATGATGTCTTTGTCAGTGATGATGAAGTCTGCATATTTTCCGGGCTCGATACTGCCCTTTACATCCTCCTCAAAAGAGACTTTTGCCGCCCAACAGGTCATTGAGCGCAAGGCTTCTTCTCTTATTAAGGCTTCATCCATGCGGTATCCATCTTCGGGAAGAAAATCGAGATTTTTGCGAAATACCGCCGCATAAAATGTCTTTATGGGACTGATGTCTTCCACCGGAAAATCGGTACCGGTAGGAATCCATCCGAGTTGATCCATTAATTGTTTGAAATTGTATGCGTGTTCAATCCTGTCGCCCAGACGTTCTTCTGCCCAGAACATATCTGAAGTGCAGTGTGTCGGCTGAACGGAGGGTATGATTGAGAATTTACCAAATTTGTCCATATCTGCAGGGTTGATCACCTGAGCATGTTCGATACGCCATCTGCGGTCGTTCTCCCCCTTGAGGACTTCACCGTACATATCGAGTGCATAACGGTTGGCAGCATCACCGATAGCATGGGTGGCCACTTGGAATCCATGCTCGTCAGCCCACTGAAGGTAGGCGCGGAAAGCAGCGTCGTCAGTAACGTGAATGCCACGTGTTTTGGGTGCGTCAGAATAAGGTTTTAACAACAGTGCACCTCGGGAGCCAAGAGCTCCGTCCTGAAAGAGTTTGATACCTGCGATGCGCAAACGGTCGTTGCGATAGGTAGAGGTAAAGTGTTCCATATTGGCTTTCGAGGCCGAGAGATATGCGTCTATACGCAATTTGATTTGGCCACTTGTGGAGAGTAAGTCATATATCAGGAGATTTCTGAGCGACTCACCCATGGATGAGACGGAGGTCAGACCTGCAGTAAAGCACTTTTCCTGTGCCGTAAGTATGATAGTAGCCAGTTCCTGGGGAGTATATTCAGGTGTAATATTTCCCAGCGGAGCTGCGGCATCCTCCATAAATAGGCCTGTACCGTTGTCCTTCATCCCTGCGAGGTTAATGGCAGCCTTGTTGGCAACAGTAGCATGATAGTCCACTCTATTGATAATTACAGGAGTATTGGGAAAAGCCTCGTTGAGACGATGGTAAGTAGGCATCGAATTGTCGTCCGTCCATAGATTCTGATCCCATCCTTCGCCTATTATACAGGTCGTATTGCCATCCTGCTGTGCTTTTTTTAGGCGTTCAATAACTTCTGCGTAGGAAGTGGCACCTCTGAGGTTAACGTTTAGCAGCCCCCTGCCATACGAAGTAAGATGGCCGTGGCAGTCATTAAAGCCCGGATAAATGGTAACGGTAGTACCCCTTAAGTCAAGTACATTGTCTGACTTGTAGTCCGCCTTGATATATCTTGTGGAGCCTACAGCTACAAATTTTCCGTCATTGACGGCAAATGCCTGCGCTTTGGAAAAATCCTCATTTACAGTGTAGATGTTGGCGTTTATTACAATCATATCAACCTGCTTTTTATGGCCACACCCGGCAGCAACAAGGCAGATGAAAAGAGGGAGGATTATACGTTTCATATGGTTGATTTTTAAGAAATTACTTCACAAATCAGAGTGGCTGAGGTGCAGGAGAGCACCTTTACTCTGACAAAGTCACCGGCTTTATGGCCGGCAGCGGGGAATACACAAGTCTTATTCTGGGAGGTACGACCCATCAGTTCCTCTTCGGAACGTTTGGAGGTTCCTTCTACCAGCACCTTGTACTCACATCCTACGGTATACCGGTTATTTTGCAAGGAAATCTCATTCTGCAGAGCTATTATCCGGTTGAGACGCTCAGTCTTAACCTCCTGTGGAACATCGTCCTTAAATTGTCTTGCAGCTCTTGTGCCGGGTCTTTCGGAGTATTGGAACATAAATGCACCATCAAACTGTACCTCTTCCAAGAGGGAGAGAGTTTCAAGATGGTCCTGATCGGTCTCGGAGCAGAATCCCGCTATCACATCGGTTGTGATGGCGCAATCCGGAAGTATTTCGCGAATCTTATCTATACGCTCCAGATAACTCTCACGAGTATACTTACGATTCATCTTCTCCAGCACAGAGTTGCTGCCCGATTGTACGGGAAGATGGATATGCTTGCAGATATTGTCATACATCGCCATAGTGTAGAGCACACTGTTGCCCATATCTTTAGGGTGCGAAGTGGAGAAGCGTACCCTTACTTTACGATCTATCAGTGCCACCTGCTCCAGCAAACGCGCAAAGTTGACCTGGCGGGAGGGGTTGTGAGGGTCCAGCCAAAGGTAGGAATCGACATTCTGTCCGAGGAGGTTTATTTCCTTGTAGCCATTGGCAATTAGAGATTCTGCCTCTCTGACGATACTCTGAGGATCGCGACTACGTTCTGCCCCACGCACATAAGGGACTATGCAGTAAGAGCAAACATTGTTGCAACCTCTCATAATCGAGATGAATGCAGTTACACCGTTTCGGTCCATCCGCACCGGCGATATATCAGAATAGGTCTCTTCATGAGAAAGATGTACATTGATTTGTCCAGTACCCGCTTTTGCTTCCTCCACAAGACGGGGGAGTTCACGGTATGCATCCGGACCGGCAACCACATCCACCACCGGATATTCAAACAACTGATCCTTAAGACGTTCTGCCATGCACCCGATAACCCCTACCACAACATCCGGACGGCGCTTCTTTTCCAGACGAAACAGGTCAAGGCGTCCGAAAACCCTCTGCTCGGCATTTTCCCTGACGGAACAGGTGTTAACAAGGATCACATCGGCATCCTCCATCTTCTCGCAGAGTGAATAACCGGCATCCTGCATCACGGAGAGCACTACCTCGCTATCGTTGACATTCATCTGACAACCATAGGTTTCGATGTACAACTGTGGCTTGTTAGGATCAAGTATCGGTTTGACGGAATGGAATTTGTTATCTCTCATATCGCAAAGATAAGTTTTTTATATCTTTGCGAAAACAAAAAGGCTGATATGAGATACAAATCATTGCGCAACATCCTGCTTTTACTCTCAATATTGCTGCTGATTGGCGGCTGCCAGAACTACAAGAAGCTTCAGTTCCAATCCTACGCTATAGAAAAAATCGACAACATATCATTTGGAAAAGGGAGTGTCTGCGCTACTCTCACTCTCAATGTGGGCGTTGCCAACCCCACCTCTACCACCTTTACCGCAAAGGACCTTGAGGCCACCATTTATAGCGGCAACGGCGATCCTTTCGCAATTCTGACCTCCGACGAGAAGATGGTCATCCCTCCCAACAGTGAAGACTCCTTAAAGTGGAAGATCAATACGGAACTGCTCAATCCCCTCTCCGTTCTTGCAGCGGGTGGTTTTTCGATGGAAAATCTAGACGTTGAAAATATGACGGTGGACTACAGTATAGTATTTTCCGGCGGAATCAGAAAAAGATTCTCCGGCAAAGGAGTAGTACTCGGTGACCTGATCCGCGCTTTCAAATCCACTTTACCTGACTCACAATCCCAATGAAAATCCTTATGAAAAGAATACTTTCCACACTCGCAATCCTACTTTGCATACCATTGAGCAATCTTCCGGCGCAGAATCGGTTCATCCCGCAAGACACGACTATCAATGTCAGCACGGAAGTGGAGGTTGACACTCTGCTTGCAGGCAGACAGATATTCTCGCTGCTCAGTGAATCATTCTCCGGCGGCGGTACGGTCATCGTGAGACAATCCGGTACCCTACGCAATGCTCTTCTTAGCCATATAAACAGCAACTCAGAGCGTGTAATTATCGGTTATCGTATAAGAATCTATTTTGACAACAGCCAGAACGCCAGAGTGCGCTCTGAAGCTATCGCCAACCAGTTTGTAAGAGAGTATCCCCACATAAAGGCCTATCTCAGCCATGTCAATCCCTACTTCAAGGTGACTGTTGGCGACTTCCGCACCAAATACGAGGCGCAGCAGTTTGCAAGTCAAATAAGTAGCAGATACCCTTCTGTGTTTATTGTAAGAGAGCAAATAGGATATCCTATCGTCTCCACCAGCGGTACTTCCCTTTGATGTTGTCCTTAAGATTCTTGAGCGATGTAATGTGCCGCTCAATCTTTTCGGGATAGATATCCTGAATATTCATCAGTATACCTGTTTCTTCCACTCCCCCGAACTCCCTATTTATAGAAGTGCCGAATACGCGCATACTCGGTGAAAGACTCATGTAAGAGTTTATCAGCGGAGGTATCAATTCACCCATATCCTTAAGACGCGCTACGAGTTGTTTATACGCCTCCTTATACTCCATCCCCTCAAAAAGAGATGCATAGTAGGGATTGGCTGCATCTGTGTCTAGCGGATCTATGGGAGTTACAAGAGAATCTTTATCAGGGAAAAAATGGTTGAGGAAATAGAGCAGGATGTTACGCGCCTTAACATTATAAGTGGAGTACATCGTCACTTTGCCGAAGAAATAGCGGTGAGTGTCATATTTTACAGTGAGTGCCCCAAGACCATCCCAAAGATTGTCCAGAGCAAAGATACCTTTGCGTTTGAGATTGAGACGATGATATAGTGGCTGCACAAAAGAGCGCCCCAGCTCCATGGTATATGGCAGAACATCCTTTAAAAAGCGTTTTGAAAAATTAAAAAGCTTACTTGTAGCCATCTTGACGGGGTCCAGGCCACCGGAACAATCGATATAGCGATAACCACCCACAATCTCCATCTGGTCCGGATCCCAAACTATCAGTTGTCTATAAGGATTGTCAGGATCGGTATCGTATTCGTCGATATCTATATCCTTTCCGGTACCGCCGCCGGAGCTGCGGAAAGAAATTTCACGCAGACGCCCTATTTCGCGCATTATATTGGGAGAATCCACTGCAGTTACATCATAGAGCATATTACCGCCCCTATTAGTATCCCTAATGTATTTGTCCGGAGTAAGTTCGTTGATTATCAGTTTACGATCAACCGGTTGGATTATTGGCTTCATAGGCTTTCTCTCTTATAATATCTGTCCATTCTCGCAGCGATTTTTCCGAAGTGATGCTCTCGATGGGTATCGAGTCACCAAACCAGATCTCAAAACTGCTGTTTTTCTGTTTGAATAATTCGTGGGGAAGGAAAAGCATCTCAATGTTGAATTTGATACCGAGAAATTTCCTGACCTTAGCCAGAGCGTAAAAGAAATTGGAATTGCGTCCCGAAAAATATATCGGCACGATATCTCTTTTGTGGGCGATGGCCTTTTTAAGAAAATTGGTCTGCCACTGGGGATCTGTTATTTTTCCTTTTATTTTCCTTGAACAGAGTCCTGCCGGGAAATAGAGTATCTGAGATTCTGATGAGTATGTATCGTTGATTAGTTGTGCATATTCACGGCTCATCTTTCCCACTTTGTTTACCGGAATAAAAAGCGACTCAAAAGGCTTGACATGCATTAGAAAATCATTCACGACAAATTTGATGTCGGGAAAGATCTTGCCGATAAGGGCAATCAACACCGAACCGTCCAACCCACCCAGAGGGTGATTGGAAACAAAGATGTATCTGCCTGACGGATCAATCTTCTCCATTCCGTGAGGCGTGTAGGTGATACCCAGATGTGCAAGTGCGTGCGTAGCAAACTCAACTCCCTCATAATCTCCATAAAGAGCAAGAATCTCGTTGATCTCATCCTGATGAACAAGTTTCTTAATCCGGTTGATTACAAATCCCGGTAGTTTCTTCGCCAACGACGGACTTTTAGCAGCAATAACTTGCTTTACATCTATCTTAAGTGGTGTCTGACTCATCGTTTCACTTTGATGTGCAAATATAGACAAAAATGAAAACACCGGCAATAAAACAAGAGGCGGCCTTCCGGCCGCCACTTGAAAAAAGAGAAATATTTTATCTACTGAAAAGTCTTGTTAATAATTTCTACATCAGTCCAGCAATTCTTGCAGTTTTGCCTCAATCTCTTCATGAGTCAGATTGCCAATTACCCTGCCATCCTTGTCAAGAAGGAAATAACTAGGAATAAAATGTACCGCGTAACTGCTGATGACTCTTGCCGAACTGTTTTCCACAGGAAATTCGTCAATCACATGTACCCATGGAGTCTGGTCCTCATCTATAGCCTTTACCCATTTATCATAACTTGTATCATTTGATACTCCTATAATCTCAAAACCTTTGTCGTGGTACTTTTCGTAAAGCTCTTTTAAAGCTGGCATACCGGCCCTGCAGGGGGAGCACCAGGAGGCCCAGAAATCAACCAGGACATATTGGCCCCTTAGTGAGGATAATGTCACATCATTGTCATCTCTGTCTTTCAATGTAAAATCGGGAGCAAGAGCCCCCGGTTGTACTGCCCTCAATGCTTCAATCTCTTCCCTCAGATCTTTTGCAAGGTATGACTTACGCACTCGTTCAGAAAATTTAGCAAAAGCTTCTTCCTTCTCCTCAAGGGTTGTAGATGAAGAGGTATATATGTTATAGATTGCAATAGCAGCTTCAACATCAGGATTTGCTAAGCAATAGGCTAGAATGGCATCTTTTTGAGCATTAAAATATTTCTCCCTTAACTCTTTTCCATATTTCTGCTCGATTTCTGTTCTCATCCGAGTATAGCTATCGTAATCTTTGAAGGATAGCTTGTCAGCCTCTTTTACTGCCTTAACATATTCTGCATATTGTTCCTCTGTGTCAATCGCCGAAAGCAATTCAACCATTCCCAGGGTAAAATCATTATTGGTGCCTCCAGAAACATTGGGGTCGGAAAAATATTTGCCATATTGTCCTTGATCAATGATGCCCTCCAGTTCGGGAGCAAACAGAATTACCGCATTTTCTACATAAAACAGCCCTACGATAGGGGTCTCATTCTGCGGTATGACTGAAATCGAACCGCGTACTGGCTCTGCTACATTGCCATTGAACTCAAAAGCACCTGCAGACATCACAACCGTATCACTTACCTTTGTCTCATCAAGAGGATCGAGATAAGAGAGAACTGCAATTCCATCATATTCACCGCAATTGCCTTTGATTGTAAAGCCCGGCTGATTTGAGCAAGCAACAAGTGTTAGTGCTGTAATTGCACATATTATCGTTTGTTTCATATCTGTTATTTTACTGTCAATGTGAATTCTTTTGTTTCTGGAGCATAGCAGGTCTTATCATTACAACACTGGTATGTGAATTTAATTTTCACCTGGTCCCCATGCTCCAAACCTTCGATTTTGTAAATATAGTCACCCTTGTCCCTATAAATGGTGGTTTTCGAACCGGGAAGGCCTATAAATGCGGGTGCAATAAAGTCAACCTGCTTTGCATTTTCAGGGAGGTATAGCTCTGCTTTTGTTTCTATAAAAGGATCTTCATCAGACACCTTTGCATAAATGTAATGACCTACATGAATGTATTGAGATATAAGCACGGCAATTGTGCCGTCACCGTGTTCAACCAGTTCAGCCTCTAAGCAAACAGGATTTGCAGGGTCAGTCTTTGGACCTCGGCGGTCGCTTTGTAGAGGATTATTTATTGCCGCTTTTTTCAATAGATACTCCCTCTCCTGTTCATCCAGTCGTACTTGATAGTCATTACCCGGGACATCCTCAAAAGTATTAATAAGAAAGAGCCATCCACCCGATTCGGTAAAGAAGAGTTTATCTTTGTATGTTTCATACCAATCTCTCCACTGGACCGGAGTAGCAAAACGACAAAGGGTATAACGTTCAAGAACTGTCTTTGCGATTTCGACATCCTCTCCATTCTCGAGCATAGAAATCGCCTTGTCCAAAATACGGATATCATTGTTTGCGATACCTATATAGCGTGCCTCCTCATCAATATCAAGGGTGTATTCCCCAGGCTTACAATAGAAATAGTCCCTATTACGGTCATAGTATCTTGCGTATTCTGTGGCATCGGTGCCAAAGAAGTGGTATAATTCAGGTACTCTTTGCTTTAGATAATCAGAGAATGTTATGAGTTTCTGCTCGGGAAAATTGAGATAAAGTTTTTCAGTTCCACTAAGTTCCTCACCTTTATCCTGTTTTTCCTGTGCGGCTTTCTTAAATTCGGCAACTTGTCTGTTAAATTCGGCATTGCTGGCATTATAATCCTCCCAAGCTTCACGAGTAACAAGATATTTATAACCTTTGAGGTCATCTTTTACTGCTACAGGATCAAATTTCCTTGCAATCGGATGCTGACCTGCAAACTGTGAAATATAGACTATAGAATTGACAAAAAGCGCCTTTGCCTCATCTGTCATATAGTCCGGTGAAGCCGAAAACCCCCAATGAAAATAGTTTGCATGACGTCCAATGGCAATGGCATCAATACTCTTAGCACAGGTGCCGCTTGAAATGACCTCTGTTTCAGGAGAATCCAGATAGCCTCCAGGACGTGAAACCATACCAATCTTGTAACCGGGATTGTTTGTATAATTAACTGTCTGCATTGTAAACATCAACGTGGAGTCAGGTAGGGTTACTCCGTCCATTTTTGCATAATCATATGCTAGCGAAGGAGTTGCTTCCATTTTGATATTCAATTTCACCTTTAAAGGACCTTTGAATATAGGATGGTCACCATTCCAGTTGTGAGCCTTGTCTTCAAGGCATAGACAATACCAGTCATTTTTAGTACCAACTCTGATACCAATAAGTTCGCCCATAGATGCAATCGTTAATACGGGACGGTTGAAATCAAGTGGCAGATACTGTGCTTTTTCATACTTTAACAACTTTCCGTCCGGACTATATTCCAAAATCCGTGGACTAATTGGATTAGGGGTGTGATCAAATATGGTTACGTCATATAGATCTGACATATCTACCGTATAATCTGCAGCATCAATTACCTTGTATTTCTTGAAGTTCTTTTTGAGAAACTTATCAAATGAAGTCATCCTGGTCTGAGTACTTTTTGCAATTGTCACACTATCCGGTTTGTCATCCAAACCCATCAATTCAATATCTGGGCTTCCACCTACAAACAAGACGCTTACCGACTGCTTTTTCTGTGCATTTAAACCCAGAAAACAGTTCAGCAGAATTATTATAAATAAAAGTCTGAGTTTCATTATTCGTTATTTATAGTTTTGTTTTATGTTTGGATTGTTGTTGATCACATTCAGGGGAAATGGGAATATCCACATTGGGGAGTCATGCCTCAAAGTGAATTTATGACCGGCAAGGTCTCTTGTAAAGTCCTCCTCCCATCCTGAAATCTGATTCCATCTTTTACGTTGAATAAAATTGTAGCAGGAGTAGTTGTTTTCTCCATGAGATGTCTGTTTCAATCTGAAGATTGCATCCTCCTTGCTTGTTATTTTACCTACCAATGGCTCATACACAGAAGGATCAATACGATTTACTCGAATTTTGTCGATAATCTCCATTGCTGCATTGATGTTCCCTTTGTGTATCTCTGCCTCAGCCAATATAAGATACATATGAGTTGTTTTCAGCCCCATATGATTCCATCCAGAGTCAAGGTCGTATGTGAATGCATAATCAAGTCCCAGGTAAGACATACCCATTCCCATTCCCGGAAAGAAATCATACATCATTTTATCAGTGGACATTTTATCAAGAGATGCATGGCCAGGTTCGAATCTTGCCTCTGACTCAGGGGTTCTCGCATTGAAGAACTCGGGATTGTGAACGTAGAAAAGATCTTCCTCGCATTTCATCTGAGGACGAAGCACTGCAGGGTACTGGCCCCCGAGAAGATAACCCTGCACCATTATTATCATTTCATTGTAATTTGCAATGGCATCATTTATGGCAAGTACTGATCTCGCAGCTGCTACAGCTTCATCATACTTCTGCATTGACATAAGAACCCATGCCTTTACTGCATAAGCTGCAGGTTTGCTGATTCTCATTTTGTTGATTGAAACATCAGGAAGAGCATTCAACGCCAATGCGGCATCTACATCTGCAAGGATATTATCATATACTTGCTGGACTGTAGCCTGCTCAGAGGGGTGCGAAATATCCCAGTCGTGCATCATGTAGGGGATACCACCATCAGACGCAGCTGTTACCGGGTTATATGCTTTTGCAAATTTATTTACTGCAAGGTAGTGGTTATAGGCACGTAAAACCAGAGCTTCTGCCTTGAGTTGCTTTTTGGTAGATTCTGAACCGGAAGCCTCGTCAACTTTGGATATAACTGGATTAGCCACCCTGCCGATAATTGAATAGAATTCACTATAGTCACTATCATTCGAGGTGAGTTCAGCCATCTTGTCCTGATTTGACTCATCCCAAGTCCACATTATCACATCCCTTGTTTTATTTGGCATAGAGAGTTGAGTGGAGACATTGCTAAAAGTATAGAGCATATCTCCGGCCATTTGGTTAAAGTCAGAACCACTTTGATAAAACTCTCTATTGAGAAGCAATTCCAGTTCGTCTGTAGTGGAAAGCAGATTCTTACCTTTCGGCTGAATATCCGTAAACTGGGCACAGGATGTGGCAAACAATATCACACCTGTCAGTAAAAAATGTAATATCTTTTTCATGATAGTTTCGATTAGAAGTTGATGTTAATACCGAAAATAAATGTAGATGGCAATCTTATGCCCATAGTCTCCGGATCAACTTTGACCTTGTTGCCCATCCAAAGAGCTCTGGGATTGTCAATCTGGAACTTCAGGGAGGCACGTTGGATGTTAACGGCATCAAGCCAAGATTCGGGAAAATCGTAACCCAGCACGATGTTCCTGATTTTCAGAAAAGCAGCACTATGGATTGCATTATTGCCATAACGGGGTTCGTTACCAAGTGAGTATGAAGCATATCGTCCGATACCGGGAGTATTTGTGGGATTGTCGGGGGTCCAGGCATTTACAAAATAACTAGCAACGGCACTATATGGTACTCCGAATGTTTCGACCTCAGGTAACGCACGCATTACATGGCCACCATAATATGCCATCAACACACTTAGACTGAAACCCTTCCAAGTCAAGCGATTATCGAAGCTGGCTACTACTATCGGCTCACTTTGTCCGGAGTATTCAAGAATATCTATGCTTTTCCCAGATACGCTGTGAGCTTTGTTGTCATCTTCTATATACCAAAGAGTCATACCCTTCTCACCTTCCTGATCGCTAATGCCCGCAAATCTGTATGACCATACCGCACTGGTTGGATAATCTACCCTGTACGGAGTACTCACCAACTGATATGCCATTGTAGAAGGATTTTCAATATCAGTCACTTTATTTTTGTTAATTGCAAATGTTAGACTACTTGACCATCCAAAATCCTCCCTGCTACTCTCTCTAAACCAGTCAGCCGTCAATGACACTTCTACACCTCTGTTGACCATATCTGCCATATTCATAAACATTGAGCTGAATCCGGTAGAAGGGTCAAGGGTTTTGTATGAGAAGAGATCTTTGCCCACTTTATTGTAGAAATCTAACGATCCACTGAACCTGTTCTCAGCAAAGGAGTAATCAATACCGATATTGGTGGTACGTGTCTGCTCCCATTTCAAGTTGGGGTTAGCAGGAGATTCGATTACACCGTAAGGAAGGTTGGTCAGCTCGTTAACGCCTGCACTTCTTGCCGTCATATAACTTGTTGCCCCTTGATAGATGTTGCCAGTCACACCATAGCTGATGCGAAGCTTGAGTACATTTATCCAGTTAACAGGGCTCATAAACTCCTCGTTATTGATGTTCCATGAGAAACCTGCTGACCACAACGGTTTACCACGGAACTTCACATTAAGACCATATACATCCGCGTAATCTTTTCTAAAAGAACCAAATACATTGTATCTGTTATCATAAGTGTATGTGAAGTTGGCGTAACCCGATGCGTAGCGATGTTTCTGTTCAATGACGGGAGTCATGTTATTTTTGATATACGGAGTATATATGAACTGATTTGCAGGGTAACTGCCAAGATATGTGGAGTAGTTCATCAATGCTAGAGTGGCGAAGTCAATTACCTGGGTAGATGCTGTCTGAAGCTGATCGTCATAACCGAGCATCAAACTACGTGTACCCTGGCTCAGAGTCTCCCTGAACTCGATACCCGCAAGTGCGGCAATGGTATGTTTACCGAATGTATTGGCATAATTAACCTGACCGCGGCCTGTCCAGTAAGCACCATCAGTATTGGTCGCCGATTTGAAACCTCCACTTCGTGGTGTAAGATAAGTAAGTGTACCATCAGGATTCTCCTGTGTATAGGCGTTACGCATCAATCTAGCAGCATGGCTTTCCTGTGTTGCCAGCCAGTCCGATGTTGTATGGTTGCTCTCATACACAAACTGGGCTGTTGCTGTCAGACCATTAATTATCTTAAAAAGAAGATCACCGTGATAACGCATATACTGACGTTTTGTAGTCACGGTGTTGTTGTAATGCTCTGCAACGATGTCGGTGCCCAAAGGATAATAACCCTCCACTTCATTCTTATCCCAGTACTCATTTCCGTCATACCAGTAAAAGAATTTTTTATAGCTTCCATCCTCATTATACATTGTCTCGTATGCTGGTATCATCCATGGATTAGTAAAGGATGCATTGTAATCATAACCTTGTGTCCTGCTCTTATCATAAATGCCGTTCACACTCAGGGTCGCTGTCAGCCATTTGGCAATGTCATAGCTGCCTTTGTAATTAATGTTGATCTGTTTGTAACCGGAGTTAATAACTCCTTGATTATCCTGTTTGTAATTGATTACAAAGTTGCTATTGAAGTTGTCAGCCCTGGAACGTATGGCAAGATTGTATTGTTGGAGAATCTTTCTCAAATATACAGCATCTGCATACTCCTGCGCAAAATTGTTCTGACTATATTTGCTGAGTAAGATATTGAGCTGTTCCTTGGAAATCTGTCCTATAGCATTTTTATAGTATGCATACTGGATTGGTGAAATAGCACCTGTGCCACTATTCAATGATGATTCAAATGATCCTACAGGGTCAGCTACTTCACCATCGTTGTTGTTAAAGTAGTAATCATAATACTCTGATTCCGTTTTTACCTGTTGAGCGGCATTCATATAGAAGTTATCTCCATAATCCATATTTGTTTTCTCGTAAAGAGTGATGTTTGAAGAAAAGTCAACATCGATTTTACCTTTATCCTTCGCACTTTTGGTATTAATAACGATGATACCATTGGATGCGCGCGCACCATAGATGGCGGCGGCTGCGGCATCCTTCAACACATTAATGCTCTCAATATCGTAAGGGTTGAGATCATCGAGTGAAGTCTCCACCGGTAGGCCATCAAGCACGATAAGCGGCTGTGTCTCCGAATATATTGAGCTCACGCCGCGAATTGTGAGTTTACCTCCGTACGTACTCAAACCTGCCACCTTACCTTCGAGGCTATTTAGCAGATTGGGGTTATATCGCTCTTCAAGTGCTTTGGAACTTACGGTTGAAATAGATCCGGTCACCTTTTCTTTTTGAATGTTTTGATAACCGGTTACTACAATTTCATCTATGAAAAGGCGGCTGGAGGTCATTATAACATTCATAACGCTCCTACCGTTAGTAGGAATTACCACTGTTTCCATTCCAAGAAGCGTGAACTCAAGTTCAGCCTCATTTACATTTTTCACATCGATTGAATAGTTGCCGTTCTCATCGGAAATAGCATAAGCATTAGTCTTCTTGTCAACAACGGCAACACCGGCAAGCTTTTCACCATTAGTGTCATAAATGGACCCCTTGACTGTAACTTTTAGTTCCCTGGTTCCTGCCGATGGTTTTGGAGTTTGGTCTACAGAGGTTGTAGAGGAGGGTGCTAAAGCGATCTGTTTATCAAGGATGGTATAACTGATACCGTTTGGAATTAAGATTCTATCCAATACGGAGGTCAGCGTTTCATTAGTCACCTTGATGGTAATGATGTTTTTTGCTCCTATAAGCGCGTCATTGTAAACAAAGGTGTAATCCGTCTGTTTCTGAATTTCGTTTAATACGCTTTTCAAGGGCGCCTTTTCGAAATTCAATGTGATATTCTGAGCACCCGCGATTTGCGCTGATGCCATCAGTGCCACAGCCATGGCTAGAATCACCTTGACGGACCTGTTTTGGAAGAGTTTTTTAAAAATCTCATAATCAAGATGTTAAGGTTAATTTTTATTTAATTAGTTGTTTAAGAGTCAGATAAAATTCAGGACTTTCACCAAGAGTGACGTTAACAATAGTTCCTTGGGGATCGATGATTATCTTTGTGGGATAACCCTTAACGAAATAAATCTGTGTGATATCCGGATTTTTTCCATTGACCACATTTATCCAGGGAAGCTCATTGTCAGCGACGGTTTTCCGCCATTTATCCGGTTGGTCTTTACACGCAATGCCTACAAATTCAACATTCTTATCTTTGAGTTCTGCATAGGCCTCCTTCATCTCTGGAAAACCTTTAATGCACCATTTACACCAGCTACCCCAGAAATCGAGCACAACATATTTACCCTTTAGGGAAGAAAGTCTAAATTCATTTCCATGAACATCAGTCGCCGTAAAATCAGGTGCATCCTGGCCCACAGAAAGAGTTTCCCGCTTACCCTGAATGAGATTTGCTCGTGAAGCAACCTGTGCAAACATAGTTGTTACTGATACAACAATCAAAACAGTGAGAAGAAGTTTTTTCATACATTTAGATGGTTTCCTTAACATTATTACAATTTTCCACGCTTATTCACTAAAAAAAGAGAGAAAATCTCAATTTTCTCTCTTTCACTCCAGTAACTTATCCTATGAAACTACATTGCCATCGTAGCGTATAACAAGATGAACGATACCGCAAAAATGTCACCGTTTCATATAATGTCTACTAATGTTGTTCATTTTTGTATGCCTTGACTCCCTCTTCAAGCCATTGGATGAAGGATTCCACGTCGAGGTTGTAGCCGCGGGGCTCCACCAACTGTCTGCCGTTGTTATCCTCCAGAACATAATATGGCTGAGCATTGACTCCGTATCTTGTCAATGCAAAATGGGAGTTGATCTTGCCGAGTGTTTTGAGTACTTTTCCATTATCATTCGTCACCCAATTCTCCTCAGGGACCTGTTTCTTGTCATCTGCATAGAGGGCACAGATTACATAATCCCTTTTGAGAATCTCAAGCACCCTCGGATCACTCCATACCCTCGCCTCCATCTCACGACAATTGACGCATCCGTGGCCGGTAAAATCTACGAATACCGGTTTACCGACCTTTGCGGCGTGAGCCTGAGCCTCCTCCAGATCAAAAAAGCCGCTCAATCCATGAGGAAGTTTAAGAAAATCCCCATATTTGACAGTATATGCGCTTGCCGCTTCAGCCTGAGTGGTACGACTTCCGTCTGTTGGTATCACAAAATCTTGTGTGCTGATAGGAGGCAAATAACCGGAGAGGCCTTTTAAAGGAGCACCCCACATACCGGGGATCATATATACCACAAAGCTGAAGGATGCTATCGCGAGTACCAGGCGAAAAACCCCAATGTGCTGGAGGTCGCTATCGTGCTTGAACTTGAGTTTGCCCAGCAGGTAAAATCCCAATAATGTAAAGCAGACAATCCATATCGCAAGATAAATCTCCCTGTCCAGGAGTCCCCAGTGATAGACCTGATCAGCAACGCTGAGGAACTTAAAACCAAGTGCCACCTCGATGAATCCAAGCACCACCTTAACGGAGTTGAGCCATCCACCACTCTGGGGAATATTACTCAGCAGAGAGGGGAAGAGGGCGAAGATCATGAAAGGGAGCGCAAAAGCCAAAGAGAAGGCCAGCATAGTGATAATTGGGGCCCAAAACTCACCTGCAGTGGATTTTATGAGTACCGTACCCACAATGGGGCCTGTACATGAGAAGGATACCAGCACGAGAGTCAGAGCAAGGAAAAACACTCCTCCCAATCCCTGACGTTTACTCGCCTGCTGGTCACTTTTATTGACCAGCTTGCTCGGCATTACTATCTCGAATGCACCAAAGAAGGAGGCGGCAAAGGCCATAAATACCAGGAAGAAGAGGATGTTGGGCAGCCAGTGGGTAGCCAACCAGTTGAAGATATCTGCAGTGACGGCATCTCCTCCTACCAGACGTGTTATGATGATTATAGCCGCAATAGGAACTGTATATAGTAATACTATAAATACACCGTACATTATGGCGCGGAACCTGCCTCTTGCTTTGTCCTCAGAACCCTTAATGAAGAATGATACGGTCATCGGCACCATGGGGAAAACACAAGGAGTCAGTAATGCTGCAAATCCCCATAATATAGCCTCAATGATCATAGCCCAAAGCGAACCGCCCCTTGTAGCCCTTTCGGAGGCCGACATCTGAACTTCACTATCAGGTGATGAGACAGCGGCGATCTCGTCAGACTCTTCCTGAGTAAGTCCGGGAGCTTCCTGAGCTGTAGCATTCTGCACTTCCGATGCAAGAAAGGGTGCTTGCAGCTCTATTTTCATGGTATGGTCATCCGGCGGAGTACAGCTGGTATCGTCGCAGGTCATCCACTCGACCATTACTTCCACAGTGGCTTTCGGTACTGCAAGTTTTACCTTCTGAACAAAAGTGACGCTCTTCTCGTAGTAGCCGATTACCATACCGAACATAGGATCATCCACCTTGATCGGCTTCTCAATGGAACTGGTCTCTCCCACCTTGGTCACACCATTGGGAAGGGTAAAGATAAATGTTGTGGCATTAGGACCGTTTTCATAAGGACCCATATCGTACATATGCCATCCCGGGGCAATGGAAGCCGTTATTTTTATATCGAATGTTTTATCACCAACTGCCTCCGAAGCAATTTTCCAGGAAACAAGATCCGACTGTGAATATGCTAAAATAGAAATTCCTGATAGGAGCGTCAGGACAAAAAATAATTTTTTGATGAATCGCATTGCTATATTTTATTGTTATTATCAATAGAGGGAAACACGGTTGTCCTGCACGGATGATCTCACACCACAGGTAAGACGAAGCAAATTGAGCACCTGTCCAAGTGACTCCGAGCTAAAACTTGCCGTAAAAACATTGTCCATCACTTTTGTGTTGTTGACAGTAATGACCACTCCATACCAACGCTCGATTTTTTTGATCACCTCCTCGATAGGAGTATTGTCAAATACCAGATATCCATCTTTCCATGAGGTATTTAGCCTCATATCAGCAATCTTGCGCCCTGCGGAGGAAAGGCCTTCAGTGGAAACAATTATCTCTTCTTTTTCCTTAAGCACTATCTCCTTGTCTTGACCGTCTGTCATAATCGAAACCCTGCCAGATACAAGGGTGAGTTTAAGATTTTTGTCATTACTGTATGAAGATAGATTGAATTCGGTGCCGGTGACCTTTACTATAACACCCTTCTTCGTGCGAACAAACATTGGCCAGTCACGATTGCTTTTCACTTTAAAGTATCCTTCTCCATCGAGTTCGACTACACGCTTGCCATCCTCGAATCTTGAAGGACATGTGAGTCTGCTGTCGCTGTTTAGAATTACCTCGCTGCCGTCAGGAAGTATTATACTGCCCTTAACGCCGGGATTTACACTATATTTGAGAATGGCATCATTCTGCTCAAGATCGGGTACCACCATTATTAGTTTATACTCCGCTGTGATATTTTCAAGCTGTTTTTCAAGACTTCTGTTGTGAAGAATAATAATACCACTAACAACCAGCAACACAGCTGCCGCAACTGAAATTGCCCATACGAAACTACGCTTTAGTGGAGTTCTGTCATAGCCGACGGCACATCTAATATCATGCAATGACTCAGGAGAGGGTGCACTGTTAGGCAGATTCGAAAATACCCACTCTGCCTTTTCTTTATAATCTTGTATGTTTTTATCTTTCATTTCTTACATTTTGTTACAGTTAATACAGAAACACTAAACAGTTCCCTAAATTATTGTTGGAAAATCATCAATTTTTTGCGAAATATTTTCAAGGCTTTAGAGATGTTAAACTCCACTTTTTTTACCGAAATCTCCAATTTGCGGGCAATTTCCTCATAAGAAAGCCCTTCTTTTCTGCTCATGACAAAAATCGTTCTGACTAGGTCCGGTAGTTCATTATAGGTAACATCTATGATCCTTTTCATATCCAGCGAATCAATTATGGAAACCAGGCTGTCGTCCGTCAATGCTCTGATCATATTGTCAAAACCCGAACGTTCAATAGAATCAGTCATTCTTGTACGAAGCATACTTAAATGATTAAGAGCTTTGTTGCGAGCAATAGTGTATAAATATGAGCGCAAATTCTGCTTAGGATCAATGCGGTGTCTCGTATCCCATAATGTAAGGAATGTATCCTGCGCCAAATCCGCTGCTACATCCGAATCTCCCGTATAATGGAAAATAAAGAAGCGTATGTTCTCAAATTCCGCTTTAAAAAGCACTTCAAACGCATCCTTGCTCGACGACTTGATCGCAGTCGAAAGCGAGCGAATAACATCTTGTTCCCATTTGTGATAAGTGCTCATTACTCCGTGATATTATTGCCCAAAGATAACCAAATTGTCAAAACGATGGAAAAATTATTACCTTTGTTATGAAATGTTAAAGCAGACATTACAACAGACACAGACTACAAAGCTCTCTCCGCTGCAGATTCAAACCATCAAGCTTCTGGAGCTGCCGATGCTGGAACTTGAGCAGAAGATACAGAGGGAGATAGAAGAAAATCCTGTCCTGGATGAAGTTATACCGGAATCCGAGGAAGAGGATGCGGCTGATATTTCCCTTGACTCATACGACCAGGACGATCCTACACCCTCATACAAACTTCGTGTCAATAATCAGGGCAAAGACCTCAAGCCTCAGTACAATACATTCTCCGTTCAGGAAAGTTTTCACCAAAACCTTATAAAACAACTTGGTTTCTACTCTCTTGACAACAGAAAAAAGCAAATTGCCACCTTCATGATTGGAATGCTTGAGGACGATGGATACCTCAGGCGTGATCTGGACTCCCTTACGGATGATATCGCCTTCCGTCTGGGTATTGAAACCACTGAAGATGAACTGGAGGAGATTCTATTTATAATACAGGAGTTTGAGCCTGTGGGCGTCGGCGCAAGAGACCTTAGAGAGTGTCTCCTGCTGCAAATTGCCACCAAGAAACAAACTCCCTCGCAACAACTTGCCGAAACCATCCTCAGGGACTATTTCAACGAATTCTCCAGAAAGCATTATTCCAAACTCATGTCCCGGCTGGGTGTCACAAATGATGAGCTCAAAGAGGCTATCGAAGAGATCCAGCGCCTTAATCCCCGCCCCGGCGGACAGATTGACGACTCCTATTCAGAACAAACTCAACAAGTGATTCCGGATTTTATATTGGAACTCAAAGAGGGCGAATTGGTGATGACAATGCCCAGATACTCCATACCTGAGCTCAGAGTCAACAGACGCTACGCAGATATGCTGATAAAGGGCTCAAATGCAAACACCAAAGCAGGTAAGGAGGCCGTCACCTTTGTTAAAAAGAAACTTGACGACGCCAAATGGTTTATCGAGGCTATAAAGCAGCGCCAAAACACTCTTCAGAACACAATGAACGCCATTATAGACTTCCAGAGAGAATACTTTATGGATGGTGATGAGACCAAGCTCAAGCCTATGGTACTTCGCAATATCGCCGAAAAAGCCAATCTGGACATCTCGACCATTTCCAGAGTGGTCAATTGCAAATATATACAGACTCATTTCGGCATCTATCCGTTGAAATATTTCTTCTCCGAAGGCCTTATCAATGAAGATGGAGAGGAGGTTTCCACCCGCGAAATTAAAAATGTCCTCGTCCGGATTATAGACAACGAAGACAAAACCGCTCCACTGACGGACGAGAGCATAGTTGAAGCCCTTTCGGAAAAGGGTTACAAGGTAGCCAGACGCACGGTAGCCAAATACCGCGACCAGCTTGGCATACCTGTAGCCAAACAAAGAGTGGAATTGTTATAATCTTATTTGGTAAGTTCCCACTCGGTACCCTCTTTGGTATCTTTGATCTGAATACCGATGGCTTTGAGTTCGTCCCGGATCCGGTCGCTTTCAGCCCAGTTCTTTGCAGCTTTTGCTGCATTGCGGTTCGCAAGTATTATACCCATAAGACCACTTATTACCGACTCAGCTGCTGAATCTTGACGGTCATCAGTTAAACCGAGAACATCTGAAACAATCTCCGTAAAGAGTTTGGTAAGCGTATCATAATCGGCATCATTGAGCACCTCTCCTTTATCTTTGGCTCCATTGACAATCTTCACCGCCTCGAAAAGAGAGGAGAGAGCCACAGGTGTATTCATATCGTCGAGCAGCGCCTCATAGATCTCCTCTTCAATGGAGGTCACTTGATTCAATCGGGGAGCTTCAGTCGAATGTTTGAGTGAACGGACATCTTTAGTTGCCTGCATAAGTCGTTTAAGTCCCTTCTCTGCAGCCTGCAAAGCCTCGTTGCTGAAGTCCAGAGTGCTCCTGTAGTGCGCCTGAAGTATGAAAAACCTGATAGTCATAGGCGAATAGGGTTGATCCAGGGCTTCATGTTTGCCTGCAAACAACTCTTCCAGTGTTATGAAGTTACCTTTGGACTTACCCATCTTCTGGCCGTTAATGGTGATCAAATTGTTATGCACCCAATAATTGACACCGCCTTTGCCACGTGAGGCTACATTTTGAGCCAATTCGCATTCATGGTGAGGAAATATCAGATCCATCCCGCCGCCGTGTATATCAAATTCCTCCCCGAGATATTTTTCGCTCATTGCCGAGCACTCGAGGTGCCATCCCGGAAAGCCTACACTCCAGGGGGATGGCCAGCGCATTATATGCTCTGAAGGAGCCTTTTTCCAAAGTGCAAAGTCGTTGGGAGAACGTTTGTCCTCCTGACCATCCAGCTCACGAGAACCGGCCATCATCTCGTCGAGAATACGACCTGAAAGCACTCCATATTTGTGTGCACTGTTATACTTTTCAACATCAAAATAGACTGAACCATTGCTGATGTAGGCATAGCCGGCATCGAGAATTTTTTTGACAAGCTCTATCTGTTCTATGATGTGGCCTGAAGCCCTTGGTTCGATTGAAGGGCGCAGTACATTGAGTTGCTTCATCGCCTCATGATACCTCAGAGTATAGGTTTGTACCACTTCCATAGGCTCCAACTCCTCAAGACGGGCTTTTTTTGCAATCTTATCCTCGCCTGTGTCAGCATCGTTTTCGAGATGACCAACATCGGTAATGTTGCTCACATATCTGACTTTGTATCCCAGATGTCTGAATAGACGGAAGAGCAGATCGAAAGTGATACCGGGCCTGGCGTGGCCCAAATGAGGATCGCCATATACCGTAGGACCGCAGACATACATTCCGACATGTCCGGGATTTACAGGTTTAAAGATGCGTTTTTCCCTTTTGAGGGTATCATAAAGAAATAAGTCACGAGCCATAATCATCTGTTTATTGCACTAAACTACAAATTTAACAACTTTCGGCAATATATGGCTCGCTATTGCCGAAAGTTGAGCTAAAATGCAAGACAGCTACTCTTCCGGTGGCACTACGGTCACTTTGCTGGCAAGAATCTCCATAAATTGTCGTTCATCACCGCTACTGGATGTGTATCTGACATTGCGTATACGCCCGATAACCGAAACCAGGAGACCTTTGCGAATGAGCGAAAAGTCATCAATATTACGTCCGCTCCAGGCAGTAATATTGTGCCAGGTGGTCTCCTCCTTAATTTCACCTTTTTTGTCCTTAAATGTCTCGTTGGTCGCTAAGGAGAATCTGGCGACCTGAGAGTTGCCCACATCTGTAATTTTCGGATCATGGCCCACATGCCCTTTCAACTCTACCCGATTGATAAATGTTCTTTTCATAATAATTGGTTTTTGTTTCAAATACAAAATAAAGAAGATCAACGCCATCCATCCATACTCTAAATACTTATATCCGTTTAAGACGCTGTGATCCGTTAAAATTGTTTTTTCAACACCTGAGTGTAAATATTTTCAAGTAATTTTGTCATTGAAAATAAACTTTGTGTCAATTTAATGGAAGATCTGTATGGAAACAAAGAGACATTGTAAGAGATGCGGGGAAAGATTCGTCGGTAGAAGTGACAAGATCTTCTGCTGTGACAGTTGCAGAAATGATTACCACAATTATCTCCGCAGGGAGCGAAACAAAGGGATGAATCGTGTCAATAGAATCCTCTCACGCAACCGCGAGATTATCCGTTCTCTGCTTTCCAGGAGCATTGAGAGTATCGACACCAGAGAGTTGAGTATGCTTGCCTTTGATTTCGGGTACTTTACATCTATGGACAAACGAATCCTGGGACGCACTTGCTATCACATATATGAATATTGTTATTACTATTCTGCCAACGGTGAGGTTCATTTCTCTCTCAAAGAATGAGTATTTTTTGACTTAAAATCGTTATCTTTGAGAATCAGAAAACAAATTATTATACATAATATGAAACTCACCAGAACATTCGCTGCGGCATCATTTGCCGCATTGATGCTTATTTCCTGCACAATGAAAGAAAATCCTTTGCTACAGACTTCCCCACACCCCTATCAGGCTCCGGCATTCGACAAAATAAAAACAGAACACTATAAGCCGGCATTTATTGCGGCCATCGAAGAGGCTAAAGCTGAAATCCAGTTTATTGTTGACAATCCTGAAGAACCGACTTTCGCCAATACCATAGAGGCGCTTAACACTTCCGGACGCACACTTAATAGTGTTGCAGGCATATTTTTCAACCTCAACCAAGCCTGCACCAACGAAGAGATGCAGCAGATTGCCGAAGAGGTAGCCCCCATGATGACCGAATACAGCATGTCCATAATCCTCAACCCTGTACTCTTCCAAAAGGTGAAGGCGGTTTATGAGATGAAAGATGACCTGGGGCTCAACCAGGAAGAGGCAAAACTTCTGGAGGAGAGTTACAAATCCTTTACCCGCAACGGAGCTAATCTCCCTGACGATAAAAAGGAGGAATACGCACGATTGCAGGAGGAGCTCTCAGTCACCACCCTCGCATTCGGACGTAATGTACTTGGCGCCACCAATGCATATATACTTGAAATTACTGACGAAGCCGACCTGGCCGGACTTCCTGACTATGTAAAGGAAATGGCCGCTGCAGATGCGCAGGCCAAAGGTAAGGAGGGATGGGTATTTACTCTCGATTATCCAAGTTACGGCCCCTTCCTCAAATACAGCACCAATCGAGAACTGCGAGAAGAGCTCTGGAGAGCATACAACAGTAAATGCATAGGCGGAGAGTTTGACAATACCGAAAATATTCGCAAGATAGTAGACCTACGTATCCGCGTAGCACAGTTGCTGGGATATGAGACCTATGCTGATTATGCGCTTGAAGATAGAATGGCTAAGAATCCCACCACGGTCAACAATTTCCTTGCTGACCTGATGCAGAAATCCCTTCCTTTTGCCAGACGTGACGTAGCCGAGATTCAGGCCTATGCTACAGCCAACGGCTTTGAAGGACAACTGATGCCCTGGGATTTCTCATACTGGTCGGAAAAATTCCAGGAAGAGAGATACTCGCTCAACGAAGAGCTGCTCAAGCCCTATTTTGAGCTCTCAAGCGTACAGGCTGCTATTTTTGATCTTGCCGAACGTCTCTACGGGCTACAATTTGAAGAGAATCCCAACTTACCCGTATATCATCCCGATGTGAAGGTATTTGAGGTAAAAGATGAGAATGGCAGGTTTATGTCTCTGCTCTACATCGACTATTTTCCGCGCGAGAGCAAAAGAGGCGGTGCCTGGATGACCTCCTTCAGAGAGCAGGGCTTCTACGACGGAGTTGAGGAGAGACCCCACGTATCATTGGTAACTAACTTTACCAAACCCACTTCCGACACTCCATCACTCATCACTTTCTATGAATTCACCACTATTCTCCATGAATTCGGGCACGCGCTTCACGGAATACTTGCAGAGGGTACTTACAGTACTTTGACAGGCACTAATGTTGCCCGAGACTTTGTGGAACTTCCATCACAGATTATGGAAAACTGGGCATACGAGCCTGAGTATCTGAATTCTTTTGCAAAACACTACCAAACAGGCGAAGTAATCCCTCAAGATATTATTGACAGAATTATTGCCGCCAAGAACTTCCTGGCCGGATATGCCAGCGTAAGACAGCTCAACTATGGCCTCACAGATATGTCCTGGCATACTATAACATCTGTACCAGAGGCCTCTGTAGTGGATTATGAACAGAAGGTACTTGCCAATTCGACTATAATGCCCACTGTTGAGGGCGTAGTCTTTTCTCCCTCATTTAACCATATCTTCGCGGGTGGCTATGCTGCCGGCTACTACTCTTATAAGTGGGCTGAAGTGCTTGAAGCTGACGCCTTCTCGCTCTTCAAGGAGAGAGGCATTTTCAACAAAGAGGTGGCTGCTGAATTCCGCGACAAGATCCTCTCCAGAGGAGGCATAGAAGATGCTGATGTATTATTCCGCAACTTCCGCGGAAGGGATCCTCAGCCGGAGGCTCTTCTCGAGAAACTCGGTATGAAATAATTTGAACCAACCCTTAAATATATACTAGTTATGAAGAAAATTTTTTTGTATATTATGACTGCAATGCTGCTTCTTAGCGGCTGTAACAATAATCAAAACAAGCAAACTCAGAATGATATGAATAATCCTGTAATTGAAACTATTATGGCACGTCGCAGCATCAGGGCATACAAGCCTCAGGCTGTTGAACGCGAAATTATGAACCAGATAGTTAAGTGCGGCATCAATGCTCCCAATGGAATGAATGCCCAGCCCTGGGAGGTCCGCATTGTGGACAATCCAGAGTTTATCAATGGTTGCACCAAGATTTTTGTGGAACGTATGAAACAGGATCCGCGCGGAGCGAAAATGGTAGAAGACCCTTCTTTCAAAAACATGTTCAGAAATGCTCCTACGGTGGTATTTATAGCTCTAGGTGAGAGTAGATTCGCTCAGATTGACTGCGGTCTGATGGCCCAGAATATGATGCTGGCTGCCAAATCACTAGGAATCGGCTCTATTGCCCTCGGAAGTCCGGTCGACTTCTTTAAGAGCGAAGAGGCCGCAGAGTATTACAACAAGTTGGAATTTCCGGAGAATTACACACTGGCACTCGTTTTAGGATTCGGTTATCCCGATGAAAGTCCCGAGGCCAAACCCAGGGATGAGAGCAAAATCCGCTGGATAGAGTAAGGATGATACCTTATGAAATAGAAGAGACTCTTCCTACGGAGAGTTGGATGGTGGGTGACGTCAAGGCTGGGTTTCCTTCGCCCGCGGAGGATATTCACGAAAAACTTGATCTGATCAAGCTCCTGGTGCGTAACCCGGCTTCCACTTTCTTTTTCAGAATAGATGGCGTCTCGATGGTGGACGCTGCAATGGACGAGGGCGACATCATCATAGTTGACAGGAGTATAGAGCCTTTCAACGGCTGTATGGCAGTCTGTTATATTGACGGTGGCTACACAGTCAAAAGAGTGGAAATCCACGGAAAAAAATTGCACCTGCTTCCCGCTAACGAGAGCAATGTCTCCTACAAGCCGATTATCGTTACTCCGGACAACCAATTTATGGTCTGGGGATTGGTAACCTATGTCATTAAAAAAGTCTAAGAGCGATGTACGCGCTGGCAGACTGCAACAACTTTTTTGTCTCGTGTGAACGGGTATTCAGGCCCGATCTCAATGGGAAGCNGGTCATTGTGCTCTCCAACAACGATGGTTGCGCCGTAGCGCGCAGTAATGAAGCCAAGGCTCTCGGTATAAAAATGGGAGTTCCCTTCTTCAAAATACGTCATTTGGTGGAAAAACACGGGGTAATCGTTTTCTCAGGAAATATGGCACTCTACGGCGATATGTCGCGCAGAGTACGTCTGACCCTGCAGGAATTTGCTCCCTCATTGGAGGTCTATTCGATAGACGAGGTATTTCTTGACCTGCACGGAATGCAAATTGAAGATTTCGGAAGTTATGCAAGGGAAATATCACGCATCTGTCTGCGTAATACCGGTATTCCTGTCTCGATCGGCATCTCTCCTACCAAGACTCTGGCGAAAATTGCCTCCAAGCTCTGCAAACAATATCCGAAATTGCAAGGAGGATGCTATATGCATCGTCCGGAGGATATTGAGAAGGTGCTACGTAAGTTTCCGGTAGAGGATGTATGGGGTATCGGACGCAAGACTACACTAAAACTGTATCAGAGAGGCATCCGTACAGCTTTTGACTTTGTAAAAATGGATGAAGAGAGAGTGCGTGCCCTTATGGGCATTACCGGAGTACGCACGCATAGGGAATTGCGCGGCATCCCCTGTATCAAATTTGAGGACAGTGTTGTGACCAAACAATCGATATGTGTTTCCAGCAGTTTTTCGAAGGAAATAACCGATTGCAGGGATTTGTGCAGTCAGGTGGCCAATTTCGCCGCCAAAGCGGCGGAAAAGCTTCGCGGACAGGGATCCGTAGCTTTTGAAATGGTGGTATTTGCAATGACTAACCGCTTCCACGAAAATTCTCCGCAAGCCTATAAAAGCATACTTGTGCCCTTTGTTGAACCGACCGGAGAGCAACGCACCATAGTTGGGGCAGCCGTCGCTGCCCTGAGAGAACTATATGATGCCCGAATGTCTTACAAAAAAGCGGGAGTAGTCATAACTCGTCTGGAGCAACGTGACCAAATCACAGGCTCACTCTTCGAAGATGGCGAAGCGGCCGAACGCGAGTCCCGTATTTCTTACCTTATCGACTCAATAAACCAACAATATGGGCATGGTACAATCCGTATTGGCGCTCAGGGAGATGGAAGCATACATAAGTTAAGCGAACACCGTTCGCCGCACTACACCACTCTCTGGAGCGATATTCCAATAGCGAGTATCTGAGAATCCCGCGGTCTATAGTAATATTCTCACTGCGAACTTGTAAGTAATTCCGTCCCCAAAACGACATTTATAGTGCGAGCACGTTAGTCTGTCCTGCCTTCCGGCCCAAATATTCAGATAATTGTCGTATTTTCGCGGCTGTTACTGAAATTAAAAAGAACCAACATAATTATGGCACAACTTAAAGTTGGAATGAAATATACCCTGGAGCATACAGTGAGGGAAGATGAAACTGCTTTCAATTATGATTCGGGAGCAATGCACGTCTATTCCACTCCGGCAATGATCGCGCTAATGGAGTGTGCTGCACATACAATGTTGATGGATGCGGGTCTGGATAACGTGGGTACCATGGTAAATATCGAACATAAAAAAGCCTGTAAACCCGGCACTATTGTTCTTGCTGAAGCACTTCTGACAGAAATTGACGGTAAACGCCTTACTTTTGATGTAAAAGTAACCGACAAGGAGGGTAATATTCTCGGTGAGGGCACTCATGGCCGGTACATTATAGATCCTGAACGTTTTATGCAGAAAGTCGGGTAAAAATTACTCCTTTAACATTTCCAGTATCTTCAATCGGAAAGCATATTCGTATTTTGCTTGTGCCTGTTCACTCAAAACCTGGGTGAGATTGGTCTTCGCCTGAAAGAGTTCATATGCATTGGCACGGCCGTTGTCGAACTTCTCCTGTGCAAACCGAAATGCTTCTCTGCCCGATATTTCCGACTTTTGTGCGGCTTTCCATTTGCTTTGAGCACCAACGGCATTTTGGTATGCCTGCTCGATACGTTTTCTAAGCTCAATTTTAACCTTGTCCATTTCAATGCGACTGTTTTCTACCGCAAGCTCGGCAGTTCGAATATTATTGCGGGTCTGGAACCTGTTGAAAATGGGAATACGCAAACTAAAACCTAACGCGTTGCTCATATTGTTACGAAATTGGGAGCTGAATGGATCATTGGGGCGTTCGCTCATCTTATAATAACCGGTACTCATATTGGCTCCGAACGACAATGTAGGATAGAGCTCCGATTTTGCCATAAGCACACCTTTCTCATTGCTTTTCAGACGATATTCAGATGCGCGAATTTCGGGACGAACCAGTAATGCTTGCCGGTAAACTTCCGTTGGCGACAACATCATTTCGTTCTTGATTATCTCCTCTACCGGTGGTACAATAACATCGAAATTTAAGAAATCATCAAGCTCCATTATTTGCGCCAGGTCGAGCAATGCCAGTTTCAAATTGCTTTCCGCCTGTACCTTGTTTTGCTCTTCACGTGCACGTTGCGCCTCCAATTCGTATATTTCTCCTTCCGCCATTTTTCCGCTTTGGATAAGCTCATTGCGACGAGAAATGTTTTCATCGGTTAAGGTCAGTTGTTCATTGGCGATTTGCAATAGCTCTTTTTGAAGCAAAACCTGCAGAAAAGCGGTAGCCACGCTCATTTCTATATCGTCCTTATATTTTTCCACATCAGCTTCCGCTGCGCTCAGGTCTGCACGTTTCGCATCTATATTGTGCTTCATACGCAATCCGTCGAAAAGGGTAATATCCGCTCCTAGTCCAAAGGATGTCTGAGCCGAGTTGGTGTTTTGATAGATATTATCAAGTCCGATAGAACGCCCGAATATGAAGTTTTGCCCCGCTTGTGCGTTAAGACTGGGTAATAAATCATTCCGTGCCTGGGTATAGGCAATTTTGCGCTGCTCTTTGTTAAGTTCCTGTTGTTTTATTGTGCGATTATTTTGCAACGCAATCTCTATACACTCTTCAAGGGTGTATTGCTGCGCCATTCCTGTAAAGGAAATCGTGAGAAATATTGCTATTATTATTTGTCTCATGTTTTAACTCTTAATTACTAATTATTACTCGGAACTCAATACTCAGAACTATTTCTTCTTTTTCTCGATTATCTCATTTCCACGAACTTTATTGTCTAATTCCAATCCCTCGATTATTTCGATATTAATACCGTCAGATAACCCTACAGAGACATATTTGCGATCGAACTCTTGCGGGTTTTCATTTTTTACCACATAAACAAATGAGGAATCGTTACTGAATTCTATGCATGTTTCGGGAATCATCAGCACATCAGCTTTTCTCTCCAAAACAATATCGGCATTCGCACTATATCCGGCGCGGATAAAGACATCTTTAGGCATCTCCATTTTGGCTTTCATCTCGAACAAAATGGCTCCACTCTCCTCAGTGGCTTTTGGCGAAACATATTCCAGCACCGCTGAAATTTTCTTATCCTGAATGGCACCAATCGTTATCTCCATAGGCATTCCTGTTGAGAGTTTACCAACTTCCGTTTCATCAATTTTTCCCACAAAGAGCATATCGTTAAGATTTGCAATGGAAGCAACCGTGGTCCCGTCATTGAAGTTATTGGTTTGGATAACCGAATTTCCCACTTTTACAGGAATATCCAGGATAGTTCCGCTCACGGTAGCACGCACCAATGTATTGCTCGATTTCTGAGTACTTTTTGTCATTCCTGTTTTAACCAAATTCAGGTTGTCAGTGGCCGCCTGTAGCTCTTCCTGGTCGTTTTTATATTGAAGTTGCACTTTTTCAAACTCTTCTTTAGAGATTACCAGATTTTCGTAAAGTTTCCGGTCGCGTTCATAATTAATCCTGCTTTGCTCAGCAGCAAGTTGTGCGCGTGCAACACGCGATTCTGCTCCACTCAAATTGACCATATCCGGAACAACCTGAATCTTCGCGATAATGTCGCCTGCTACAACCTTATCACCTGCTTCTTTGTATACTTCGGAAATTATACCCGACATTTGAGGCTTGATTAGAATTTCATTGCGGGGCTCTACCTTACCCGTAGCTACTGTTTTCTTCTCGATAGTGCCTTGAGTTACGGTTTCAATTTGATATGTTTTTTCTACAGGACGCGACTTCTTATAGAGAAATACGAATGTCCCGATAACCAATAGTCCTAAAAGGGCTAATCCTACGATTTTAAATACTTTTTTCATTGTATGTTGTTGTTATTATTGTTTGTTTCTATTCTTCCGCAATTGCCTCGACAGGCTTGATCATCATGGCGCGTTGGGCGGGAATAAGCCCTGCCAACATTCCGATAACGATTAGAATAATGAGTGAACCCACCGCCATTGTGAAGCTGATTTGCGGATCTTTAAAAAATTGATCACCTTGACTTAGGACTACTCCTACTGCTGAAAGCAACCCCACACCCAGCACAATTCCGCCAATCCCTGCCAGAACGGTCAGTACAACACTTTCACTCAAAATTTGTCCTATAATATTATTCGGTGTCGCCCCCAAAGCACGACGGATACCTATCTCTTTGGTGCGTTCGCGCACGGTTACGAGCATGATGTTGCTGACGCCGACGGCTCCCGCGAGCAATGTGCCAATACCGACGATCCAGATTAGAAGGGAGATACCAATCTCCAGGTTATTGAACATTTTAAATTGCTCTTCGATGTTCATGCTAAAAACCGCCTCTTTGTCGTCAGGTGATATTTGGTGCTGTTGTTTTAAAACTTCCGTGATTTTATCCTGAATACTTCTAACAGCTACACCAGGTTTAGCGGTAGCTGCCAAAAAGTGAATTACATTACCTTGATTAAATGCCTGCTGCATAGTCGTAAAGGGCAACACTACGGTTTCCGCAGTTTGTCCGCCAATGCTCACACCGGATGTGCTTCGTGCCACACCAATAACTTGAAAATAGATCCCATTTACTCGAATCTGCTTTCCTGCCGGATTCTCACCATGAAAAAGCACCTCATATACCCTTTCACCAATAACACACACCTTGCGTTTTTCAGCAATATCTATATCATTGACATATCGGCCGTAGAGCATTTTGCTTTTTTCGATCAAATCATATTCGGGATAACAACCTTTTACCAGATAGGACCCTCCCTTATCTCCTCGCACTACATTTTTCTCACCATTACCACCTCCAAAAAGCACTGGTGACATATATTGCAAATCATCCACTCTATTTCGAATAATAGGTAAATCACTATTTGTCATATTCCAAACACGCCCTTTTCTGAAACCTTTGTAGGGCTCAGTCGTACGCTCTGCCATAAAAAAGACCGAATTGGTTGCAAACCCTTCTATTTGCGAGAAAATGCCGGTTTTTAATGCATTTCCCGCACCCACCATAAGCACAAGCATAAATATTCCCCAAAAAACGCCGAATGCCGTGAGAAAACTACGCGATTTATTGCTCGTAATGGTAATCCATATCTCCTGCCAGCGGTCAATATCGAAAACAGACATGATCCTTCTCCATAAAGAAGTTTTTCCAAATTGTGGCAGACTATTTATCTTTTGTTTCATATTATTCTAAATCAAAACTCAATACTCTGTACTCAGAACTCACCCGCATCTCGTACCCTGCGACCCCTAATCACCGCGCACCCCGTAACTCGCACCCCGCACCCCATATCTACTCCTGTCTCATTGCCTCTATCGGCTTTATCTTAACAGCTTTCCTTGCGGGTAGATAACCGGCAATCACTCCCGATATAACCAGCAAAACGGTCGCAAAAATGGCGTACCCGATATTTACGGTAGGATTTTTAAATACCGACATTTGCGGACCTCCGTCAGCGCTTTGCGCCACATTTGCAGCCTGCTCCGTAATAAAGTTCATTATCTCTGTAACCCCTATCCCTAAAAACATACCGATGTATCCGAAAATGGCGGTAATGATAATGGATTCCAAAATTATGGAGGTCAATATGGAGGCCGGCGGTGCTCCTATGGCTTTACGAATACCTATTTCACGCGTACGTTCTTTTACCGACACTAACATGATATTACTTACACCCACAATTCCGGCAATAAGCGTGAGAATTCCAACAATAGTTACAAATAGGTTGACTCCACCAAATATTTTCATCGTTTCGATGTAATCGGATTGCGAGTTGTTTACCCAAAGTGCTTGATTGTCTTCCGGATCAAACTTAAGTTGGCGCCCCATAAGATTACGCAATGATTTATTGAATCTTTCATTTTCAACTGTCGTTTCGAGCCCTTCCACAGTAAAGGAAAGTTGATAGAATTTTTTATCGGTATTAAATACGACTTGCATAGTAGAGAATGGTATATAGGCAACCGGACCGCCCCACTGCTCTTTTTTAGAATTTACACCGATAACTTTAAACATCAGTTGCCCAACCTTTACATATTCTCCTAATGGTGATTTCTCTTTGAAAAGCACCTCTGCCATTTGTTTGTCAATAACGATTACCTTACTCCTCTGAGTATAGTCAAGATGATTGAAAAATCTACCGTCACCCGGCTCAAAAATCAGTTTCTCCATTTCGGCATAACTCGGCATGACACCATTAACCTGATACGAGCCATATTCAGTGCCATAGGAAATATTTTGTGTCCTATTGGAACGGGCGGTAACCAAACGACTTTCCTTTACTTCATCTTCTACAACCGATATTTCCTGTTCGGAAAACTTAAGATTTCGTCCCGATTTCAATCCTTGATAGGGTATCGATGTGATTCCGGTCCACATGTTAATACGGTTTACGGCACGGTGTTCAAAATTTGCTGTCACCCCATTTTTCAATCCGTTGCTTGCACCAAGCAAGACTATAAGGATGAAAATTCCCCAAGAAACCGAAAGTCCGGTCAGGGTGGTGCGCAGCTTATTTTTGCGCAGGGTAGCGAATATTTCTTGTAAATAATTCATGTTATAGTTCCGAGTTCTGAGTTAGGAGTTCTGAGTTACGGGGTGCGAGGTATTCTCGAGGTGCGAGTCGCGTGGTGTGGGGTGCGAGTGCGAGGTGTCGCTTTCGATCATACCGTCTTTCAGGCGAATTATGCGGTTGGTGGCATCAGCTACCGATTGTTCGTGAGTAACGATGATAGTGGTAATGCCTTGTTTATTCAATTCGGTGAGAAGACCTATTACCTCAATGGTGGTTTGACTGTCTAATGCTCCTGTAGGCTCATCGGCCAAAATAATTTTCGGATTTGAAATCATTGCGCGAGCAATAGCAACACGTTGTTTCTGCCCACCCGAAAGCTCGTTAGGCATGTGATGTGCCCACTCTTTCAGTCCCATTTTATCCAGATGTTCCATCGCAATGATGTTACGTTGTTTGCGGCCTATATTTTTATAATAAAGCGGAAGCGCAACATTTTCCAACGCATTTTTGAAATTTATAAGATTGAAGGATTGAAATACGAACCCGATCATTTCGTTGCGATATTTCGCAGCCTGTTTTTCGCTCAGGTCTCTTATTAGCGTACCGTTTAACCTATATTCACCTTTATCGTAGGTATCTAATATTCCTATAATATTGAGGAGCGTGGATTTTCCCGAACCGGATGCTCCCATAATGGAGACATATTCGCCTGCCTCAATTGTAAGATCGAGACCTTTGAGTACGTGCAGCGAAATGGCTTCGGTATAGTAGGATTTGTGTAAGTTTTTGAGAGTAATCATTATGTCTTAGCTGTTGGCTATTGGCTTTTGACCATTAGCTGCTGATTTGTTATTTATATTCAATTGCTCATTGGTAAGGTAATTTCATGCCAAAAATGACCATTCTACTTTTTTTGTTCTTCTAAAACCTCTTTTAGGCTCTCTACAAAATCATCTAAACTAATCTCGAGTAGATTTATCTTCTTAGCAATGGAGAGCATCTCCAATCCCATGAATTCCTTTTTATACATCTTTTTCACGCTCTTTTTTGCATCGGGCGATGCGAAAAACCCCATGCCGCGTTTATCGTAAATAATATCGAGCGATTTCAAATGGTCGTAGCTACGCATAACAGTATTGGGATTTACCCCCAGCTTTGCCCCCATCTCCCTTATGGAAGGTATTCGTTCATCTTCTGCGTACTCATCGTTGAGAATTTTCTCGCAAATCGAGTCCGATATTTGAAGATAAATGGGCTTATGTTCATCAAAGTTTATCATGATCAATACCTGTTAGTTTTCATTATGCGATATGAGCCAATTATAAAGAGTATCGGCAAGATTATTTCCATGAATATCTCTAATATCATGCTAAATGTCACCAAAGGATGGTCTCCAGCATAAAATTCAAACAGGCCGCGATCCTTTACCCTTATATCAACATGGCCTGCTAATTCATTAAAATAGCCACACGACTCCATCACTTTAAACACTATTAATACGACAATTCCAATCAGAAGATTTATCACTAAAAAACTTGCTATCGTTTTGAGTATTTTCCGCCTTATAAAAAAGAGGTTGGCAAAGAATACGGCCTGCATGGAAAGAAATGTCAATAACAAGCCCTCAGTGCTTAAAATATTATTGAAAAAATGGGTAATTACATAACCTTCGTGATACATTGGAAAGAGAAGTGTCATTAGCGCATCGCTTCCTCCGTAGAAAACTAAAATCATAAGCGGTGCGAAAATCATGCACACCATTTGCTGTACTATAAATTTCTCCAATACCGATGCAGGCAGCATCACTTCTGACAACCCTTTTTTGGAATGATTGTAGGAATAATAATAAATGAAAGGAGAAAAGATAAAAAGAAATACTATTAAAAAAGTGAATAAGTTGGCTCTAAAAAGCAGAGAAGGCCCTTCGTCAGATGCCAATCTGGCTATAAGTAAAAACAAGACGGGAAGTCCTGCTAAAACCAAAGCATTATTTAGAAAAGTTTTGGAGTTTTGTTGAAACGTTCTACGGAAAAGTTTCCCTACTCTACTGAATTGAAATATATTGTTGTTCATTGTTGTCTATTTTAAGGTAATTATTCCGAATCAATTATTTGTCTTACTTAGGCCAAAAGTTCTCGAATTAGAGTTTTGTGATGCATGGTGGCATTGAAGAGCGCTTCTATATTTACCTTACTTTCGCCCATTTCCTCATTCTGCATAACGCAGAGGTAACCTCCAGGTGTGGGCTCCGAATAGAGAGCGTTAGCGGGAACGGAAGAGTAGAGTCCGAAATAGAGTTTTTCGGAAATTTTCTCCAATGATGCATTTATCAGTACTGCCTTGTTGTCGAGAATAATAATCGGGTCGATAAGGTTTTCCAGATCGCGCACCTGATGAGTGGAGATCAAGGTGCAAGTATTGTCCGACACATACTGTACAATAATTCTGCGGAAGAGAGTTTTAGAGGGAATATCCAAGCCGTTGCTCGGTTCGTCCAACAGCAACAATTCGGCATTTGTGGCGATAGCGAATGACAAGGCTGCCTTTTTGACCTGTCCGTAGGAAAGTTTGTTTAATTTTTTATCACCTTCCACCTCAAATTCTTTTAAAATTGTCTCGAATTTTTCCTTATCGAACTTGGGATAAAAAGGTGCATTTATTTTCGCAAAATAGCGAATGGAGTAATCATTTTGGATAAATTCCAACTCTTCGGGCAGATAAAAAATACGACTTAAAAAGGAAGGCGTTCTTTTGAACGGGTCCTCACCGAAAACAGAACAGGATCCTTTCCAGGGTTTTTGCAGTCCGGAAATAATTTTCAGGAGAGTGGTCTTTCCCACTCCGTTTTCTCCTAACAGTCCGTAAATTTTTCCGGCCTCAAGCTTCATTGAAATATCATTCAGAACTTCTTTCTTGCCGTACTTAAACGAGAGGTTGTCTATTTTAATCATATTTTTGGACTTTGCTGTTAACTGTTAATTGTTTATTAATTATTCATTTTTCATTACTTATCCACGTAGCTCTTAACACTAAAAAAATTTCCTCGCAACCCGTAACTCGCACCTAGCACCTCGGTGTCTTAGTGTGGTAGGACACTGCAAAGGTAATGCTTATTTTTTATCTCCAAATATTTTTTAAAAATTTAACATTTTTGTAATATAAAAAAGATGCCTGCAACTTAAATTATAGCCGCAAGCATCTTTATGTCAGACAATTAAACAATCCTCCTACATTTTCAATTATTTAAACAAATAACTCACCCCACCCGTCAACCAGAAGCCGGGTTGTGGAATATTACCGAAATCCACGTGTGTGGTATTGAGAATATTGTTAAGATTTACGAAAATATTGAGCTTCCCTATCGCATAATTAACTTTTAAATCCAGCAACACAAAGGGTTCGTAAGGCGTTATTTCTTCGTGTGCTTTTTCAGTGGCTGTCGCCGGAATATATTTCAAATAATTTCCTACGCGCTCCTGATAACGCATATTCCACGAAAAAATGAGATTCTTAATAACACGATGTTCTACTCCCAAGGTAACCTTATGCCTAAGATAGTTGGAAACATAGGCTGATATCGGGTTATCCTGGCTCTCGTTGTCACTTTTTTGCGAGATATATTGATAACCAAACCTCAACTGCTCAAATGGCTGCCTCTCTCCCAGCCAACGAGAAACATTTATACTTGCATCCACACTGGCACCGAAAGTACTCAAAGCTGAACGGTTCTCGGCGTGATAGAGAGAATCGGTGGTATTAAAAATCCAATCGATCATATTGTCGCCTTTGGTATAAAACGCGTTCAAGTTGGCAGCTACCACTGGTCTGCTGTAACGCATTCCTACTTCTACCGATTGGGTATATTCGGGGGCAAGTCCGGCAAAACCGCGATGTTTTCCAGCCTTATAATATAAATCGGTAAAGGTTGGCATCCTCATGGCTTTACTCCATGATGTGTAAAGAGTAATGGAATTAGTAGGCCGGTACGAAAAATTTATTGCAGGATAAAAACCACCGGCCTTCAAGGTATCGGCCAGAGCAGTATTGTAGTTGTAAAGTGCGCCAAGTGAAAGAGTCAGCTTATCGATTACAAAATTATGTTCTGCAAAAAAGCTAATATCCGAGCGATTGTCCCACATAGTGTAGTTATCCCTCGGTTGGCGCATCGGTTTACCCAAATTGTTGCTCAAAACACCTTCATTGCGGAATTCTCCCCCGAAACGAGTGATTCCAAGCCTAGATATATATTGGATATTAAGGTTAACGCCATACACATCTGTTTGGTGATAGTTTGGCGCCTTGTACCAAGAGGGAATGTCGGGTGTGCCCGGCCTAAAAAGATGAAACTCATCATAGTGCCTGCTCCAAAAGATCTGCGGAATGAATTTGATTTTTCCGTTTGTTTCTCCTTTTATGGAAAAAACAATCCCTGTGTATCGTCATACTGATTTGGAAATGCAGCAGCATAAAAGGTATTTGCACCATATTTCTTATCATTTACCCCCGCCTGAATATTGATATAGGATCCTTCGATATCGAAACTGCTCTGCCAAAGGAAATTCATAATCTTATAATCGCTGTTGGCAATATAGCCGTCAGAGCGCTTATAACCGGCCGAGAGAGAGTGCACCGACTCTTTTGCTTTGTACGCACCGCGCACCTCACCACTGAAAAGGGCATGCATTCCCCCTTCCATTTTTACAAATGCATTGGTCTGAGGATCCTTTTTGGTGATAATGTTGATCCCTCCGGAAAATGCGCTCGCGCCAAAAATAAGGGATGAGGGTCCCTGGACTATCTCGATCCGTTCTATGTCTGAGAGATTGAGAGGGATATCAAAGCTGTAGTGTCCCGTTTGCGGATTAGTGAGATTGACCCCATTCAGGAGAATTGCGGTTTGGTCAAATGAGCCACCACGGAGTGTGATGTCTGCCTGTACTCCATGCGGTCCGCGCTGGAGCACATCGACTCCGGAGTGATAATTGAGGAGATCTTCGATGCTTTTAACAGGCGAGCGCTCAATCTGCCTGGGTAAAATAATATTTACCATTTTTGCCGAAAGTTTCAAGGGCAATGAGGCTTTATAAGCCGTTACTATTATTTCATCCAGCTGTTCGGGAATTGTGTCCGTTTGGGGGTTGATTGCGACTTTCTCTGTTTGTTGTTCGAGATCAACTTTTCCCGTGGGGTTTACCGGCACAGCACGAAGACCTATCATGGTGCAACACGAAATTACACCCAGCGCAATGGCTTTGTAAAAGCAATTGACAAGTTTATACGATCTTCTATGCAATCGCTCGACGCGAAACAATTTTAGACTAATGTTTTGTTCTATTGCGTTCACTTGACTATTCGGTTTGCAAAAGGAATCGCAAACATAGCACTTTGAATCCGAAAAGGAAAAAGATTAAGCAGCTTACAAAAAACCTACTGACAAAACGGTCGCACAACACAACCAAACTTTCAGCAGAACTACGGTGTTTTTCACTTTTCGGGAATTTGGCGGACAGTTGATCGGTAATTTGGCGCGAATTCGTTCGATAATTTGGCCTTTCTGATAAAAAACACCCCGAACCCAGCAACACGCACCAAAAAAGCCGGCTAAGTTTTTAGCCGGCTTTTTACTGTCAGTAGCGAGACCGAGAATTGAACTCGGGACCTCATGATTATGAATCATGCGCTCTAACCATCTGAGCTATCTCGCCATTGGGAGGGCAAAAGTAAGCAAAAAAACGAAATAGCCAAAAAAAAGTGTAATCTACGCTACTTAAGCTCCAGAGTAAATACCGGATGTGTATTCTCGTAATGATACATATTCAGCACGGTTACCTCAACGGAAGTAATGTCTGAGGTGCGTGTCAAAGTGCACGATGTAAAGGGCAACAGAATGTAATCTGTGCCTCCAATGTTGAATCTAAATATCAAAGAAGAGTT
>JGI24711J26586_10000068_pt1 | contig 65785 bp, 83 predicted proteins | sample BioPla3DNA1_FD_26586 | JGI IMG/M metagenome (IMG submission 26586)
ACCTCCTAGAAAAAATATTCTTACTCAGCATAATTAACCTTATGTTGATTATGTGTTGACTAATCTTCTAATAATCCTACAAGTTCCTCATATTCCTCCTGACTAATTCTATTATTTAGTAAAAATACATCTAATTTTACTAACATATCATCTTTATCATAGTTGCCATTTTCAATTAATTGTTTACAAAGTCTATAAGTCATTTATAGTTACCCCCATTTCTGATAGTGATTGCCTAAAGTCCAGATCCACTAATTGACTTAGCATTAGATCTTCCATCTCTTCTTTTGCTGCCTGTAGAGCTAAATTTCTTTGTCTTTCAAGATGTATTTGCTCTTCTACTGATAGTTTAATACTCATTAAATCACTCCTTCCATAAATTTTCATAATAGGAATCCATACGTTTTATTAACTGATAAGAGTTTCCATTCTTAGCATGGGCCTTCCAAGATACATAACACTCATCAGCTTTTTCTCTGGTCATTCTCCTCTGCCTATACAGTATCTAGTCGCCCCCTTGCGGGGGCTGATTCTGGATGCTAGATTATCACGCAAGCGGGAGCCAACCCGATAGCACTGGTCGCACTGCTGCTGCCCACAATACCACTACCACCAACATCACGGGTACTATAAGCATTGGAAACGTAAGGTGACCTGAGCCACCAACGCCTAGGAGCACCAGATAAGAGCTTAATCCTTCCCGGTATAGCATCATCTGTAGTAGGCCCTGCTGCTAATTTCTCATAATACTCATATGGTTCTTCTCCTGTAACATCTCCTACAGATCCAGTACCTCCATAGACCTCTACTTGTGATAATAGAAATACCTTGTCACTAAAAGTATCCTGTCCTCCATCATCTGTTACAGTGTTTCTACCTACCTGTTTATCTACCGCCCCTAATACAGCTGCTATATCTGGGTCTATGATATTTAGGAACCCCCCACCATTATAAGCTGCAGATGTTCCGGGCATATCAAAGTTAGTCTGAGGCACCCACTGAAATGTCTCTCTATCACTATTTAGCCATTGCCTAATATTACTCTCTAGGTAATTATTAGAACCATATCTACACCTCTGTTGATGATTAACTGGGGATAGGTTAGCAGACCCTGTACTCACTGATACTGTTATATCATCCTCTAATATAGTAACCCTATCAGCTCCATAGATTCTAGCCCTAGTAGGGGTATAGGGGTCAGTCCATGCATATAAATAGACTACCCCACCTTCAGGGATCTCTACTGTAGTAGTAAATTCGTACTTACCACTATCTATTTCAAATACCTTAACACCCGGAGCCATTGCAGAACTTGCATAATAAAGAGCTTCTGGTGCATCAAACTGTACGTTTTCTAGACAATCCCTAAACTGGATGGTCAAGCTATGGGGACTCTCATCTGTAGGAGTATCATGGTTAATACCTATAACCTCTAATATTTCTTCCTTACCTCGATAGTTCGCTTTTAATAAATCTCCTATCTTAATAAACTGCTCATGTATGCCTGTTCTAACTAAGGTTTGTAAGTGTTTCCAATTCGTTATTTCAAACACTCCATTTTCTCTATTTGCGATTGCACTCAAAAGTAAATTCATAGTATCTAACTGGTCTGCTCTTGGTAAATTAAATACCTCCATTATATCACTTCCTCGAATATTATTTGTGGACTCCCTCCATCTGACACTTGGAATCCAAATTTGTATGTTTTATTTTGCACTTTGTTCTCGAACCTATGTGGCATATAATCTAACTTATGTTGAGTGAAGTCTTGCGTCATATTATTCAACTGCGCATCAGTCGAATCCAGCCTCTCCTCCACCGTATCAAATTGAGCCTGTATACCATCGACATCAGCATCCTTGCCGTCTTTGCCATGTAAAGACAGCAACCATTCTTCTAATGTACCATCAAACCCTCTCTCTACTGCCAAATCATAAGCAGACTTCCCTTCCATAACGACATCAATGATAATCTCTTGCGAATCTTTATCTGTAATAGGGATTTGGGTTTCTATTTTTCCGTTGTTCTCCACTATCTACACCTCCTATTTATCTTGCCTTCCTTAAAGTTCCATCAACTTTTGCGTACACAGCTGTTGCCTTCCTTAAAGTTCCACCAATTTTCACATACACGGCTTTACTCTTCCTAAGAGAACCAGCAACTTTTGCCCATAAAGCAAATCCATCCATTTTTCTCTACCCCCAATCTTAATACTGAATATAGATATCCCCATCTTCCAAACTTGAAGCAGAGGGAACAGAAGTACCAACTTTAATAGTAGCCACATCTGCATAACCTTCATCGCTACCCCTTTTCACCTTAAAGAATCCTGTGGTGAAAAGTGCAATTCCATTTCCTTGGCTGTCAACTATCTTGATAGGACTATTAGATGCGTCACTATATCCGACATATCCTAAACTCGTATAATAATTATTATAAAATTCAAGATAACTTGACCCTGTAGCAGAATCACCCTGTACACGGGGGTATTTACCTAACTTTGCGTTAACAACATTATCTAAAGCATTAGGTAAGTCACTTTTCAGGGCTACTGAAGAACCATTAACTCTTACATCAGCATCATTAGTGGTTTTAAGATTAATATTACCATTGTAACCTGCTTGGATATTTACATTCTTAGTAGAACCCAATGCCTTTACCTCAACATCCCCTCCAGTACCAGACCAGCTTCTTAAAGAAGTGACTGAAGAATCTGCATAAATCAATCCGTAAGTATCCCCATTTTGTCCGTAAAACTTAAGCATAGGGTAATCAGTGCCCCCAGTTCCTTTTGCATGAACCCCGGGCATATAGCCTAAGTTCAATTGGTCAGAACTGGTAGTTCCCGGCTTACTTAACTTATTATCCATCTGCCCTAACAGATTACCCAGATTATCATTTAACACTTTCCCTTGATTAGCTGACAATGCAGAAGTGGTGGAGGTACTGGTTAATGAGTCTGTTACAAGAGTTCTGTTAGCGTTTGCAGCAATTCCATCTAACTTAGACTTATCATCGGTAGACATAAATCCAGCAGAGGAGGTGGTTGCATTAGTGTGAGTATGATTTGAAGGAGCCTTAGCATCAATCATACCTTTCAACAACCTACCTTGGTTAGCAGAAAGAGCTATTGTGGATGAGGTAGAGGATAATCCATCTGTTACGTAGGTTTCTGTTGCATTATTACTAATCCCATCCAATTTTGTCTTATCTGAAGATGACATAAACCCATTACTTGCAGAGGTAGCAGGAGTATGAATATGGGATGCACTTGCTTTAGCATCTAAAGCATTCTGTAGTCCAGTAATATTAGAAATAGAGTGGCTGTGAGAAGAGCTTGCTTTTCCATTTAAAGCACTCTGTAATCCAGTTATATTAGCAATGGTATGGGTATGGCTTAAAGGGGCTTTCCCAGTATCTACATCCTTTATACCTTGCTCTATTCTATTCATATCTGCTGGTAATACAATATTATCTATTGCCCAGTTTGTCTTTGCATTATAAGCCACTTTGTTCACCCCCCAAATTAATTACTTTCATTTCTATCTTCCCCCTAATTAGATGTCACAGGGATTCTATGACGAATTTGAGTATCATCAGGAACAGGGATAAAGAGATTAGTCGTAGACAATACATTATTTTCATCATCCATTAACTCAATCTTCGTTACATTATCCACCGAACCAAATGCTACATCATAAATGATATTGGCTTCATTCTCATCTACAGTCTTACTCGTAAAAGTGGTGATGATATGACTGCCATTAATTCTAACTTTTGTAGTCGCCCCTATAATAAATTGAGCAACCTTGTGATGCATAGCTGGCGTTATACTTTTAACAGCCAAACTCTTCACCTCCCCTTTATCTTCAAAACTCAGGAAGGGCTTCCTCCCTAAGACCCATCTTGTACCCAGCCTATAATTGTACAAATATTGCGACATATGGATAGATTCATTTACATAAAGATTAGATATATCCACAGGTCGATTAATGTATAGCATACTGGCTGGTTTTACATTATTAATTGTAATAAACAACTCTTCTGCCCATGCTTGTGAAGTGGAAGTATTTTCTACAATGATTGCAGAATTTTCATAGTCAATCTCTAAAGTGTAGTTTCCTTCCCCTAATATTTCATCCAATCGATTCTGAATAAACTTTACAGTAAAAGGGGGGTTAAGAGATTGTCTATTGAGTAATCTTTCTCTTCTGGTAGTAAAGATATCTATTTCCTTATGGTAAGATACCTTTCCTCCCCCCTCATAAACAAATAGGAGGATGCCATCTAAAAGACCACTCTTGTTAATCCCATCAATAAACTCTACATCTACACCGCCCTCAACTTCATAAACAGCCAAATCAATTAGAGAATTGGTAACAATACTATCCATAAAATCTTCTCTACTGATTTCTATTTCCCTAAGACCTTCTTGAGGAATTATATACACTTTCTTCCCATCAAAATTCCAGACCTTTACCTCATGCCCCAACGCAGTCAGTGTGGATATCTTTACTTCTTTATCTGCTGGAACCGTTAACTCCATTGAGTGTTGACGTGTGTGATTATCAAACGGTAAAACGTAATTATCTGTCTCCGACCCACCTGCAAGGACTTCAACATACCCACCACATTCACCGATTGCTTTCATATTCAGCTGGACTTTCATCTCCGTACCCGGAACCGTCACATTGAAGTTAGGTCTCTCAATATATTCACCAATGTGAGAAACCATTTGCCTAATATCATAGTAGATAGAAGCATTTACACCAAACAGATGCTCATACATCTTTAGGACAGTATCCCCAGCACCCATTATGGTATTAGCCCCAGCTACTTGTTTCGTTTCAATTGCAGCTCTACTAAATTCTAATCTTTCCGTCTGCAATAACTCATCTAAAGGTTTCGTATATCGAAAATGATGGGGGAGAAGATATGTTAAATCTTGTGGTTTATTTAGTAAATCTCTTGTGTCCTTATTCAATTTTCCTCACCCCCATTAGTTTGTCACATTAATTGAACCTAATACTGGAACCTCTTGTTTCGCAGGTGATTGCTCTAAAACAATATCTGTTTGTCCTGTGGGGTTATCAGTCCTTCCCAATCGTAAATCAGTAACACTCACAACCCCATTTACTTGGGAGATAGAAGAAAGTAATTGAGAATAATATATCTTACTTTCATACCTACCAATAGAATTAGCAGTATCCCATTGCTTCTTTATACTATCAAAATAATCATTCACTGCTTGAGTAATGGAAGATTCTATCTGCTGTAAGGTGTATCCCCCAGCCATTGATACCTGCACAGATATATGAATAGAGGCTTCTGAACCAGAAGTAATCCTTACTTTATGATTAATGGGAGCTAATCCAACCCCCTCTCCTTCACTATCTTCTGGGTCAATTAATTCCTTTAATGTACCGATATAGGATGCACTCACAGGTTTATAGGTATTGTCTAACACACTTACAACCACCGTACCAGCTCCATCCCCCGCAGGATAGATTTGGGCTGCCCCTACACCACTAATGGATAGAAACATCTCACGATATTGAGCAATATTCCCACCAAATGCTTGGTTCAGTGTACTTTCTATAATTCTGTCTCTAAAAATATCATCTGATTCTTTATCCCTTCCACTGACTAACACAGAAGTTAGATTACTAATTCCTATGTTCGTAATAAAGCTAATGGGAACCAATTCCCCTAAGTAAGTGTTACCAATCGTACCTACTGACTCAGCTTCAAATACATAGTTTCCTCCACCCCTATCTTCTACAATGACATAGGATATATCTTCTGCACTGTATTTAGCAGAGAACCTCGTACCAATCGCTACCTGCATAGGGTCTCCTGTATGGTTCGTAACGGAACCTAACAACCGAGCCTTCGTAGCATGGAATCTGGACAACCCTTGCCCTGCCCCAATCAAGTCTAAGCTCTCAGCCTGAGCTGTCAACAGGTTATTATTTAATTTCACATCCCTAAGGGCTTCATAGTATTCTGCCAACTTATAGCAAGCAGGAGCTAAGGCAATAAAGATTAACGACCCTTGTCTTTTATCTATTGAATCAGGTACTCTACTTAAAGCATCTGACAATATTTCATCATACGTAGGGTAGGTTTCATTCATTAATAAATCTACTAACCATTGAAAATCAGCCATTCTCTCACCCCCTTAACTATAATTAAAAGATAGATTTACTACAGATTGCTGAGTAAACACATCCTCTATGTAAATCGTAACTAACGCTACACCAGATTCAATCTCTTGCACCACCACCTCATCAACGGAAGTAATTCTATCATCCATTATTAAGGCTTCTCTAATTCTTTGGGGGAGAAGAGTTCTAACATCATCAATGGTATTGCCTATAATACCATCAAAATCAACACCATAATCTCGATTAAAGATAGGATAGGTATATCTCTCTGTCATCAAAATAAAGAAGATACTTTGCTCCAAGGCATCTCTATCTGCTACAGTACCAACAATGGTATCCCTTTCTTTTACATATCTAAAAGTTAAATCAGAGAATGTAGAGCGTGTAAAATAATCATCTGTCATCAGATTATAATCATTTTCATTGTATCTTTCATTTAATCTTTCTTCCATTTTAACCTCCTATTAGCTCTACACCTTGTTCAGTATATACTTAATCCCTGATTGCTTATCTACTAACAGGATAACCTTATCTCCCGTATCAAGAGATTCAATAGCGGGGTTGATAGTTAATTGAGAACCATCATACCCCATACCATCAGACATGAGCACATAAAGGGGAGAAGATTTCGTAACCCTACCGTAGGATAAGTTACATGAACCACCCACCTGCCTCACTACATCTTTCATAATTTTCAGAATGACATTTGCATCACGAAATGAACTCATACCTATCACCGAATTGTCGTTTCAAATATATCCCCTAAGAGATTCAGGTCTACTGTATAATCCCTTGCAGTTATATTATGAGTAATACTGTCTATTAAAAAAGGTCTACCATTTAACCCAAACTTTCCTAATTTATTAAAGTTAACTAAAACCCCATCTCCAGCTCTAAGGGGAAGCAGACTACTGTGACCTACCAGACTGACATCAAATGTATTTTTGACTACATTCTTACTATTTAGAATATTCTTAGCCTTGTCTTTAATCTGAGATAGGTTCATCTCTTCAGAAGAAGTCTCTACAGTAGTGATTCTTCCATACATCTTCTTTGCCCTATTATCTACAGCTGTAACTACGTGACGAACTTTATCTTCATTGTTTTCATGAATTAACTTTACTTCTGTTACTACATCCTCAGCACTTCTTGTAATATTATAAGAGGTAGCCAGAGATGTATCGCCAATAATTAATACTCTTTTTGTCCGATTATATTCTAATACTACATTAATTAACTGTACGTTCCCACTTCCATCATCTCTCATCACCCACATTCCATATCCTGCTAACAAGGCTCTGTCAAAAGCATCTTGTACCACAGAGAAGTAGGTTGAGTTTTCAGTCATAATTCTGGGTGGTACATAGGTACATTCATCCACTACGATTGTAGTAACCTCTACCATACTCCCAGTAGACTTAAAGATGTGGGATACATTCTTATTTTGGTAGGATAAAAGGTTACTACCTTTCCAGAAATACAAACTATCATAACAAGTGTATGAAACAGTACCGTCAGAGGAAGTGCTCTCAGCATAGACTCTACCTGTGAAGAACCTCTCTCCATTCACCCAAACTTTAATAATACTACCAATGGTAATGAAGATAGGATGATAAGCAACAACAACTTCACATCTTCCCGGGGTACTTTCCAGTGATAAAGATTTGGTGATACTTATAACCTTTTCAGACATTGTATGCTTAGCTGTATTCATGAAATCATGTATCTCTACAATCACTTTATTAATAGGCTTACCCATCACCCACCTCCTTATACCTATTTCGGTCTACCGTCTCTAAACTCGGCTCTACAGGGGGGTTTATTAGCACAGAATTGATTCTGGAGCATAGCCCCTTTACCAAACACCCCCTGACAGCCTTCTAATTAAAATATACTATACGTGTCTTAATTAGTTAACAAATTAACTAAGCGTGTTTTAATTGTGAAGCAGCTACCCACCCTTGCCATGTACCACCTAAGGTAGCTAAGTGATAAGGTCTGGTTGCACCTGACTTCACTCTTTCTATCTTATATACTACACCAGCCTTTGCATTTCCCCTTGCCCCAGAACCGTCTGAGGAAGCAGTCCAAATGCCGGTTGCTGTTACTCTATCCCCCGTAGCAAACTTTCCACTATTAGGGGGAGAAGAGGGATTAGACACAGGAGGAGCAATAATCTTACCCGTATTAGCATCAATTTTTGTGGTAATAGCACTTATAATTGCAGCTTCATGATACTCTTTGAATGATAAACTAAAATATACATCCCCCGTACCATGTCGATAAGTGTGGGTAAATGATTGGATAGTAAAAATATCCGCTTTCCCCTTCCTTGCATCTAACCCCCAAAAGAATACACGAATTGGGAGCCCATATTCCATTGCCGTCTCAAAAAACTTAATATAGTTTTGCTGGTCTAAATACACAGCCTGCTCATTAAACTTCCCTATCTGGGAAGTCATATGAATATTCTTCTGCACACGGTCATAGGGCATTGTAAAAGGGTAATTATGATAATCTTGGGGGAAGAAAGAAACTATAGTAAATTCTTCAGGAGAATTCGTATTTAATAGTGTAACCTCCTTCCCATTAATTACCTTATGGGTTGTATGTTCTGCGGTTGTCTCAAAAGATAATTCTTCTGGTAGTACAGGCAAAACACAGGAAGTGGAAGAAGTCTGAAAAGAAATCAATGTATGAAAGTGCTGGTCTCCTTTCTCTCTTCCAGCTAACCAATCCTTTCCAGCTACAATATCCCATCTGTAATTTCCTCTTACACTATGCTCAGAAGCATAAGGATAGTTATATGTCATCTCTCCACCTCCTTTATGATAAGTCTAAGTCTGCTTGATAGGATTCCTTTAAGAATTGGGCTATCATTGCAATCATATTATCTATATCTACCGTTTCATGCACATCTCCATTCAAGTGAATAGAGGGTGTATGATTATTAGTAATATACTGTTGAACAAATTCTCTCTTTCCTCTTGCCAACAATTCAGGAGCTACATTGGTTGACATCTCAGGCTTCTCATCAGGGATAGTAGAACGAACGCTACTAATGGATTGATTCAAATCATACCTTGCAGCACCTTCAGCTGCTTTAATCAATCTCTGAGCTGCATTTTCTATGGTAGGTATTGTCATTAGCATACCATCTGCAATCCCTAAGCCCATCATCTTACCAACCGTATGCTTAAATAATCTGGAAGGAGAACGAATCATAGCCGTATGTCTTGCAGCTGCATTGGCTGCTCTAATAATTTCAGAAGCTGCTGCCTGTACCTCAGGAAGAGCTGACCTCATACCTTGGGCAACCCCCAATCCTAATTGTTGCCCTGAATAATAATACGTTCCCGTGTATCTCATTACAGCTTTTTGTCCAGAAGTAGTGGTGTTTACTACAGCACTTCTATAATCTCCTCTGGTACCTTCCCAACCGGTGGTAGTGCTTTTTCCTAAATAATTACCAGCGGCATCATACAATCCAGAAGTAGATTGAGCAGATTGTACCCCAGCTAATGAGAATAGCATAGCAGAACTTTCCATCAATCCCACAGCAGAAGTCATACCTTGAGCAGAGTCTCCACCTAAAGCATGACCTGTACTGGTAAATTGAGGAGAGGCTTGTTGCTGGGCACTAAGGGAAGCATTAATCATCTGATTTCCCATAGTGGAGGGGAGATATTGGCTAAGTTCATTCGATACCCCTTGAGTAATAGTTTGACCTGAATTCTGCCCCACTGTAGTTCCAGCACTCTTTACAGTTCCTCCATAATTACTTGGGAGAACTGGTTCTTGCACTTGAGGTTGTATCAAATAGCTACTCGGAGAATGATCTTCCCCTAAACCCCCTAAGATGAGGTCATTCCAAAACCAACTTAATCCATCTAAGATGCTTCCACCCATAGTGCCTAAATCGTCAAGAAAACCATTTATCAAGCTCTCGGCAATTTTACCCCCAATCCCCTTTAAGGCAGTTCCAGCAGCCGAAATAGCATCATCTACTAAGGAAGTGAGAAGAGGGTCTACAGCTTCCCATAATCCACTCTCGGATAAGCCATCTAAGAAACCTCCAATTACACTATCAGAGCCATCGTAGAGTTTAGCCTTATTATCTGTAAACCATGTAACAATTTTAGTAAGGATAGTACCTAAATAAAATCCAATATCCCCACTCCAATTAGCCATAGCACCTAAGATAGCATCAATCATTTCAGAAGCAGAAGTTAAGATATCTTCTCTCTGTGATAAATCTCTTAGGAATGAAACTAATGTAGAGCCAACAGCATTAACTAATGTAGGAGCGTGTTCTCCAACTGTATTAAATAATCCTACTAAAGTATCGCCAAAAGCATTGACAATTTCTGGCATTCTGGTTCTAAGGGTTTCAGCAATACCTGTAACCCCATCTACCAGATTTTCAACAAAGGTGGGATAAATCTCATCAAAATTCTTTAAGCCATCAATCATTCTGGTGATGGCATTGTCAAAGGTATCCTCACCGAATACCTGATTTAACATTCTCCAAACCCCTACAAACTTAAAGAGATTTCCTACTAATCCACCCTTAAACACACCAAAGAGGAAAGTTAGAGCTCCTCCAAATTGGGTAATGGCTTCAGTAATCCCAGCCTTGGGGTCTGTCTTAAATATTTCTACAATCCCCGTAATGGTATCAATCAACTCAATACCCTTACTTCCTATCCATCGGAATTTTCCTTCTACTTTCTCAAAGAAGGCATCTAAATCCTGTTGATTAATTATACCTGATATCTTTTCAAACAAATCTTGGAATCCGAATAGAGCTTCTGTCCGAATCCGAGTCATAATGTCAGACCAACGCATAGGCATTTTATCGAACATCTCGTTAATCTCATCTTCAGCAGCCAGGATACCTGCAATAACTCTATCGGTGGTTAATTCCCCTTCACTGGCAGCAGATTTCATTGCCCCTGTAGAGTCATAACCTAAGTTTTTAGCTAACATCTTAGCCAAAAGAGGAGCACCCTCTAAGATAGACCTAAGTTCGTCACCTTGCAGTACCCCAGAACCCAATGCCTGTCTTAATTGTAGCATAGCGGAACGTTGAGACTCAGCTTTTGTACCAGCAACTTGGAATGATTTGGATATAATAGTAGCAAACTTAATGGCTTCGTCAGTCGTACCAAAGGCATCCCCAGTAGTTAGTTTCAAGGTCGTAACGTCATCTAACATATCCCCATAGAACATTCTGGACTCTTTGGATGCTTGACGAATTCCTTCCCGAATTCCTTCTACAGTTTCTCCATCTTCTAAGATGTTCTGAATACGGGTCATGGAAGATACATAACTATCCACATTCCCCATCATATTATTCACAACACCAACTACATTTTTACCAAAGTAGGTAGCTGCTGCTAAAGTTTGTAAGTGCCATCCAATCTTGGAGAAGATTTCTTGCAATCCTCCAAATGAGGGGAGAAGAGAAGTCGCAAAGGATTTAGAAAGATTTAACACTTCACCTCTAAGCCTCTGAACAACACCACCTAACTTCATTACATTACCAATAACAGTAATAACAGCACCAGAGATAGGATGAACAGCTCCTACAACACCGCCAAAACGTATAATGACATTCCCTATCCCAGAGTTTAATCTAACCATAGCATTGGATACTTGGTCGATTACCCCTCTTGGATTTCCTTTTAGCCCCAAATTATCAGGAATCAAATTCATTCCCGCAATGTTCTCGGACAATCCTCTTAATTTTCCTACTGTCCAACTCGAAAAGGAGGATACAACACCTTTCGTTTTATTAAAAGCTCTGCTAAACTTTGATTCAAGAGGTAGGTCATCCAAAGAAGTCCATTTTGGCGCAGGTAAAGCTAATTGGGCATGGTTTGCGATTCTCGGCATGGTGTCTTGAAAAAACCTTACCTTCGCAGCCTGTCTCAATTTCCTTTCTGCTCTTACAGCAGCTCGTGCCATACCATCTAACTCCTTAGATGACAACCCTATCTCTTTTCCTATTAGTCTAAAATCAGTCCTAAGAGCTTCTGACACTCTATGAAAACTTTCTAATTCCCCAATATTTGTTCCAAATTTATCAACTTTTTGACCGACAGTATCTAAATCACCGCCAGCCTTTTTTAATCGGTTGGCAGCTTTTACTACAGCATCCATATTGTCAGCAATTCTTTTGATAGGTCTTGATACATTATCTACCAATTTCATTGCTAAACTAATTGTTTTCACAGCACCAACTCCTAATTAACCCCTTCTATGGCTACTACCTTTTAGCTTTACTTTTCATCTCCCTTGCTTCTTTTTCTAAGTCCTCAGAGCGACAAGTTAACATAGCCATTAAAAGAATCCTTTCTTTTCTGGGGAGGTTCATAATAACAGAGGGTAGCACTCCATGTTCAATAAAAGCATAGTATGCCACCCCCGTCAGAGAATCCTCCCGAATTAGTTTTTTGCTACTTCATAAAGTTCTTCGTCATCACTGTAACCAGAAACTTGGAGGATTTTATCCGCTAATCTTGATTTCTCACCAGACAAGAGGAATTTATTAATTGCTTGTTCAGGGGTAGATACTCCTGCACGAGATAGGAAATCCTCCGATTTGAAGTTAGGTTCAATAACGCATTGGGTAATGATAGAGGAGTGAAGAACTTCAGAGCTAAGCTGGCTCTTTCCACCCTTAGTAGCTTTTCGTCTTGCAAGGTCTAATTGAGCATCCGTAATGGGCTTTACCTTAAACTCTTTTCCTTCAAATCTTCCTTCCATAGTTACAGAGAACACCATATTATCCACAGGGTTATCTAAAAGGAAGTCAGCCAGAGACACTACTTTATTGTTATCAATCACTTCTACTTCTTGTTCAGTGTTTTGTACATTCTCTTGATTCATTTCATTGTATTCCATAATCTTATTTCTCCCCCTTTATTAAATATTAGTTATAAGATTTGGGCAGGAGGAAGTCTGCAAACGTAAATTCAACATCCTCCTCTAAGTTATCAGCATCAACATCAATCTTAGCAATGTCCATACTATCAATATTACAGTCAATCAAGATAGTCTCTTGAGAGCCAATACCAGCAGTGGGGTCATTGTTAATGATTGTCAAGTTAAAGTTAAAGTCTCTACCCGTCAATGCATATTCAGCCATCATTTCCTTAAAGATAGAAGTAACAGCATAGATAGTCATAGAGCCAGAACCAGTAAATCCATTGGACTTATGTTGCTTTCCTCTACGTCTGAGCAGTTTAATTTCTTCCTTCTGTTTTTCTACAGTGGCGGTCAAAGATTTAACATAGAACAAATCTTCTACTTGTCCTCGATATGTCATAATAGCCGTAGCTTCAGAACCACTAACTAAGTTATTAGCATTAAAGTTTTCAAAATTAAGAGCCATTCATCATCACCCCTTATACTCTTGTGTTAATAGTCAAGTACAGCTTCTCAAGACTATCCATGGGTTGTACAAACAGGTCTACAATAATGGTGTCAGGCTCAGCACCCATACGAATAGAGATATCTTCAGAAATATTAAAGTTTCTGATAGCTCCTTCATCACTCAAACGCATCATGAAGGCTACAATATCACCACTCAAGGCACTTCTTCCATGCTCATTAGCATTAACCTTCCCAATGTAACCAGTTTCAAAGAGGTCTACAATGTACTCTTGAATGTACACTAGAGTACGCATGGTACGGTTCTTAGAGTAAGCTCTTGTACGCATAGAGCTAAAGATGTGCAGGGAGTTAATATCTTGCTCCACTACTACAGCTCCATCTCTACGATAGGTCAAAAGGAAAAATCCTTTATTCAATCGAGCAACCGTTTCTTCATCATTATATGCTTTCTTCAATTCAACCACATGAGGAACAACAGCATAGGTATTTCCGCGGTTAATGGAAGTACCAGCATACAGTCCAGCAACCCAGTGAGCAACTTCCCCAGCAGTGAGAGAATGTTCAGTACCATTGGGGTAACGAGCTAATGCAGGATATTGAGCTTCGTCAATCTTAACCAGACCTTCAAAGTTACCATCATCCGAATCACTACTATAAGTTCCAACAGCAACCCCAGTACGATATCTTCCAGCATCATGTTCTCTCTTCAGGAACTTTTCAAAATCTACCAGCTTAGACGGGTCTGTCATAACTACTACATCATAGTTCAGACCACCAATTACTTCCTCAATATCCTCAGACCATCCACCAACCGTTCCATTTGACCCACCTTCTAAAGCAGTAGCAACTTGTTCAGACAGCTCTCCAGTTCCAGTGAAGTCAACATACATATTATCCTCAATTTCTTCAGCAGTCGAACCTACGGAACGAGCAACCTCAGTACCATTCAGAGCCGTGATTACTACAAAGCTATCCCCAAAGGATTCAATCGTAACTGTAATACCATTCCCCAATACTCCGCCATATTTAGCAGTAGCAGTAAGAACAGCACCAACAGCTTCACCGTCAACCCATTGGACTATTACCGTTGCTGTTGCCTTCGTAGAACCAGCATCTCCTCTAACAATTACTACTTCCCTTGCATTTTCTAAGGCTTTCTGAACAGATACTAATTCAGGTGCTCCCATAGCATACCCAGTTAGTTCAAGCGTTCTTCCGCCCCTAACATCATCCGCTGTCAATCGAACAATGTCATCACCCCATGCAAGGGGTAAAACAGTAGCTACAATCCCATTAGCACCCAGCATATCAGCATCTGTCCGAGTTGCCATAAACCGAACATATGCTCCGGGTCTAATTTTATCAAAATCAGTAAAACTACCTTGAGCCATTTTCTACCTCCTTTTCATATTCATCACTACTTCAACCCAGTAATCGGTCATAGTAGTCCTTCTGCAATTTTACATACACGTTTAATCCTAACTGCCTCATTTTATCATAAATCACATTGGGGATTAAACGAACCTTATAATCTACATACATTATCAGATTATCATTTCCTCTCGTAGAGGTTTGCCTTGTAGCTCTAACAGGTAGCATCTGTGTAATATAATCTCCTTCTGGATTTTCACTCACAGTCGGGATATAAATATACCTTGAGCATAATTGTCCTCTATGGATAAAATCATCTTTCAAATGATTGGGGATAGTAGAATTACCTAAGAAGAATCTTACTTCATTCTGATAAGTTCTATCCATTATCTCATTCCCTCTTTCATATTGATTGACATTAAATTGACGAACAAAGATAACAGGTCTTTGCTCATCTTCTGCTTTATCCACAAAACTATCATAGGTGTAATCTTCTAAGCCTAAGGATTCAGCAGCGTGTTGATATTGTGGTTCCTTATGAATATCATATTCAGGAAACTCTTCAACCAGCTGTCGAATCAAGGCATTCTTCACTGTATGGGCTGTAAAGATTGCAGTTTCATTATGAGAGGTTCTTATGTTTTCTTGAGCTAATCCCATGATAAACCCCTCCTATCCTTCTAAATCCTTACGGATTTTTCGTACAGTATCTCTTCCAAATCTTCTGGCTTCATCATCTTCCATGTGAGCCACTGTCTTTTCTAAAAAGTTAAATCCATCTCTCCACCCAGCCTTAAAGAATTGTCCTGTGGGGCTGGAACGCTCATAATGAAATGTATCACCAGACCAATACCCGGGAACAAATCTGGCTGTATGATAATACCCATCATTTAATGGCTTTGCATAGGGAGAATCTGTCTGTAGGATACGTATATACTTCCCTTGGGTGACAATATACCACGAATCTCTAAGGTTTCCGTATTTGACAGGAGAATAATCTCTCATAGTTTGAAGTGCTATGTCTGCAAATTCATCCATCTCATCTTCTAAGTATCCAGAAACACCTTTATGGGCTCTAAGAAACCTCTCCTGTAGTTTCCGTAGGGGTCTAAAGTCAGCAGATAATTGCATACCACCAACCCCTACGCTACCCTATCTTCTACAAATGTAACTTCAATTTTCGTTGTATAGTGCTTAGGAAGATTTAATATCCCACTATACTTCCCTAACTCATTGCCTTGATAATCAATAACATGAGCTACAACCTTATCTCCTTTTAGGACATCAGTTCCTACAGGTAAAAATAATTTGATGGGTTGGAATCCTTCTAACATAAATCCAGTATCGTGTGCAGAGTCATCATTTTCTCCAAAAGAAAGTTTACAGTCTATCGATTCATAGAGCAAATGAAATTCAGAAGTACCCACTGTACCATCTGGATTCTTAGTCTTAACCTTTCTATAAATATCAACTTTATCAGTAAAAAGAAGTTCATAGAATGCTCTTGCATAATCAATATGAAGTCGCATGATTATAACCTCTTACCAAAATGATTATGTGGTATCATATTCCTAAACTCCATTAAGTCATGCTTATGGTCGAATAGTAGGTCATCCCATGAAAGACTTCTTCTTCCCCCAATAAGGGAAGTACCAGTAGATTGAAAGAACTCTACAGTAGAGTCACCATCTTTAATGGATTTGGTACCCCCAGATACATTGGGAGTAATTGCATACCCATCTCCAGTAGAGAGCTTCTCTCTCACAAACTCTAAGTAAGTGACATAATCCACAACAATATTTGCCCACGTGTAGTAGGCTTGTTTTGGCATCCTTGAGCAGTTAATATAATTCAGAATCTTTACCTCTGCTTCTTTAATGAGCAGTTCAATATGCTCTTCAGAAAAAGAGGTATGGTTCATCAGCTCCAATTTCATTTCTACAATTTCTTGGATTTCATCATAATAATCCATACCTCGTCATCCTCCTACTATCTAAGCAGCTTTTTCAAGTCTGCCACAGTGGCATTCTTATTGTATTCAATCCCTCTATGCTCAGCTAATTGTTGGAGTTCAGCTTTCTTAAGTTTGTCAATGTTTACTTCCACTTCTTCAGCCAATTCACCATCTACTAACTCAACTTCTTCTTCCACTTTCTGTTTTTCTTCTTCAGCTTGTTTAGTGTCAGATTTCTGTACTTCTGCTTTCTCTTTTTTGGGTTGTCCACTAGGTTCTCCATCTTCTACCTTGAATGCACCTACCTTTAGAGCGTCAGCATATAGTTCATCAGGGATATCTACTTCACCATTGTACCATTTTCCGTTAAATTTAATATTTCTACTAAAAAATACCTTTGCCATCTTATCACCCCTTTAGGCAATCTCTATCTTGTGCCCTTCTATTAAGCAACCTTAACGATGAACACTTCTTCCATACGGTCAAAGGAAGGGGCTCCTACCATGGAAACAATTGTTGCAATGTTAACAGGATGGGGTTCACGATACGTAGTAACAGCAATCCCGGGATTCACAATGGCAGTGTTTGCAGCGTGTCCAGAAGCACCCAACAGGTCAAGCTCTTCAGGGGTTACCCCATAGACCGAAGAACCTACAGCTCCACTCGGCAGCAGGGTAATTTGATTGTCAGGATAGTATTTAACCGTTTCCTTGTCATCATTAACAAACATCTTGTCATATACAATAAACTCCAGACCCGTTTCTTGCTGTACATAGGATTGCAGTTCAGAACGGGAGAATCGCAGGGAATCAAAGTACAGGGGATTCATACCTTTCTTCAGGCTCTCAGATTTGAGCATATTACGAAGAGTAGTGGAGTTCAACAGTACACGAGTCGGTACGTGTCCAGTTTCATCCAGAATCTGGTCTTTAATTTCTAACAGGTCAGCAACGGGGTCATTGGAATCAGCATTGGCTTCCTCCCATGTATCCGTACCAGTCAATTCAAATTGGTTGCTGGATGCCCATTCTCCATCTTGGTCGAAGTTCAGGTCATACTGTACATCTCTTCCAGTTTCAGCAGAAGCCTTAACACGAATAGCCCCAGTAGACAGAACAGACATTCTCATTTGCTCCATTCGAGCCTCAGCACCCTCAATCAAGGGAGTCAATTGGTCGTAAATCATGGGCAGGAAACGTTTGACAAATTCTTCACCAGAGTTCATCAACTTAAAGAGTTCTTGTCGTTCTTTCTCTCCAATTTGAGCAGCCTCTCTAAAGAAGGGCATACCATATTGCAGAGAAGTGATACCCATTTTGTCACGCAACGGTGCTTTGGTATCAAACTCACTGGGTTGCAGTACTACAGGAAGTCCTTTCGTACCTCTAATCATTTGCAGGTCAGTGTTATTACTTCTACGAGCAGGGAACAAGGATGCTCCCAGATTCGGGTTATCTTGATATCGATTAATGTTCTCCCAATAAGAAGCCAAAATTTGAGCATTAACTAATTGGGCAATATCTACTACTCTATCAGTCATTATTTATTTCACCTCTTATTAGTCGCCTTCGGGCTCTCCGCCTTCGTCTCCGCCTTCGTCTCCGCCTTCGTCTCCGCCTTCGTCTCCGCCTTCGTCTCCGCCTTCGTCTCCGCCTTCGGAGATTTCGTCAAGGATTGTGATTTGCTTCATAGCTGCTTCAGCTTCAGCAGTAATCGTAACCCCAGCGTTCTCTTCTACATTTTTACGTTGAACAAAACCGTGAATCATTACAGCAATGTTCTTATCTTCATCAGTAACATCATAATCATTGAATACCAATCCAATTGCAGTCTCATCATTTGCGGGATAGGGAGTACCAGCACGTACCATAAATCGCCCCGTATTTTCATCTTGTGTAACCATTCCACCAGCAGCCTTTGCTTTTTCTACCCTGAAACCAATATTGACATAGTGGTCAGGCATTGCAAGAATATGCTTTTGGGGAGCAAGAACTTTAGTAGTTCTAATAATCATACTCAATCAATCCTCCTTATTCTTGAATCTTTTTGTTTTCTAATCTCAGCTTCTCTTCTGCCATAGCCTTTCCTAAAGCAGCATATTCATTGGCATCCTCTTTCTTAGACCCGGGAGCACCAACTCCAGCGGGCAGGTTCTTACCTTTGGGAATCCATCCAGAATATTCTTTAGGTTCTTCTTGTACAGGCTTAAAAAGAAATGCTTTCTCCTCGAATAGTTTATTCTTAGCTTCTTCTAATCCACCAACAACTTCTCCATTCTCATTGAACTTCACAGGGCTCATGTCCAAAAGACTATAGACCAATTCAGCATCATTGGGAACCTTTTCAGCATCATTCATAATATTCAGCATGACATGAAACTTCTTATTGGCTTCCATGATAGCTGCCTTTGATTCTTCCTGTGCTTTCTGAATCTCTTCTGCCTTATCAGACAATTGCCTCTTTAGGGTTTCTACCTCTTCCCCTGATTCTGAGAACTTCTCAATGTCCTTTTGGAGGGTATCGATTTGCTCTTCTAAACTATTCTTCTTGTTATTGACAGTATCAAACCTCTCTTTCGGGATGTACTGCCCAGCAATCTCCTGATTATGTAAATCGATAACTGCCTTTACAATATCATCACTTAGGTTTAATTCTGCAATCTTGTCCTTAAAACTCATTTTTACCTCCTTCAAGTTTTACATCTTTGAGGATGATTAGAGATAGAATCTGAAGTTAACTAAATAAAATAGTTAAAACTTTAACAGATGTTTACATCAACTTACATTGAATCATATAATCTGATTAAATGCAATTTTTTAATGGTGTTAGGGGAGATTAAAGAAGTAGTTCCATAATTGTTCTACAATTAAAGTGGAAGGGAGGAATATTCACCCCTACTTCACCTTCCCAAATGAAGAACTCTTTCCCATGAATATGCTTACAGAACTCAGTAGTTCTGTTATCCAATACAGCAACCACCCGAAACTTCTCCACTCCTCCTCTTTCCCCACCATTTTTCATAGCAAGGTTAAAGGCATAGTTATTTCTTAATACTAAATGAGCCTTGTGATTATTCTGGAAGGCTTTAAGAACTGCCTCTACACTGGTACGATAAGGGTAATTGGTATTCAAACTCCTGATAGTAGAGGTAACAATACTTCCAACTGCCCCATAGTACATAGTATCTAAGGCATCTTCAAAACTTCTTTTGTCATTAGGTAACACTGCATCCAAAATGACAGCATAATTCCTATCGATTTCACTTTCTAAACCATAGTATTCTACAATCTCCCCTAAAGAAGCTGTGTAGTTATCCAATATGGTTTCTTCACTCTCTCCAAAAGTTACACCTAACTCTTCAATAATGACAATGTAAATCATGACCTCAATGTATTGCTCCATTTTCAGCCTTGTCACATATTCATTAGAGCGTACCAATTGAGTTAAACCTCTCAATTCTGTTCTGGGCAAATGGCGGATTCTGGTTCGCATATCTAAAATCACATCTAAGGGAACATACTGCTCCTTAAAATTTACCTCAACATTCCCAGTGGTTGCATCCTTAGGGAAGTCAGAAATAATTCCTTTGAACTCACGATAAAGCCTAACTAATTTATCACTACATTTCTTTACCGCTCTATCGGTAGCAGTTAAAAGAGGCTCTATTCTTTGTTCATTATTTAACATCAATTGTACAACTGGATACTTCTCAATGATTTCTCTGTAATCGGATTCCATTGTACTCTACCTCCTCTCTATTTTATGCTACCTCTTATTTTCAAGACTCTTTTGGCGTGATACTTGATTTACAGTCCTACTATTCCTCTCCTTGTCAATAGCAGTTCTACTTCTGGAAGGATATTGGTCGTTTGTAAAGTTCTTCTGGGTCACACCCTTATCCCCTAAATCATTGGGGGGAGAAAGAGATGGGTCTACCTTCTGGAATTCTTTCATCTGCTCCATCATATCTTCCAATTGTTTAATTCTCTCTTCCTCCTTATATTCCAACTCTTCCTCTACATTTTCAACATAGGGATGGTTAGCAAGGTTGGTTCTCTCAGACAGTATTCCAGCACTTCTCTGAGCATTCAGGACAGCTACCTCTTCATCAATAATTAAGTCTTTTCTAAACAAGATACGATATTGAATATTCGAGTAGTCATTCCCTGTTCTCCTTTTAATATCATGGAGAATAAACCAAATCACTTTATCCATGGAGGTAAGAAATTCACTAATTAAATCATCTGTGGCTGTGTCCAAGTCTGCATAACGGAACTTTAGAGCCACCCCAGAAGCATTCCCTAAGGAAGCCTCTTGTGTATCCACTGTACTTGAGCCTTCATAAATATCTTTCCTGAGTCGATTTAGGGTCTCCTCAAAAGACTTAATATCAAACTTCGTTTCTAAGGTATGGGCATCCCCATCATCTCTAATGAAGATGGTTCGATATTTAGATACAAACTCCGTAAAGGCTTCAGGGTCAGTTCCCATGTAGTTCTTAATGACCTTAATGGAGTTAGGGATATCAACTAAGATATTTACGATTGTAGAAGTAACGGCATCATATTCATCTAACAGATTTCCAATAAGAGATATCATAGGTAGTTCATACTTATTATCTCTAAAGGCAATCCAAGGGATTCTCTCCCAAGCCATATCTATTGTTTCTTGTTCTTCATTTATCACCTTAAAGTGGGGCTCAAAAAAGGATGGTTCATCGGGGTCTACCACAACTCCATCATCATTTCTTTCATAATGAAAAATCCCTTTAGGGGTAAAATAAAGAATCTTCAATACTTCTCTTTTCTCTAATTTATTTGTCTTTTGACTTCTTTCATACTTATGAACAGTATAGTAATAAATAAGAGCATCTAACGTCTTTTTCTCTTCATCTGCCCAGAAAGGAATCACTTTCTCTGCGGGCACACTTCGTAACTGCAACTTCCCTTCTTCATTGTAATTTACATAGACCCAGCATAAACCCTTAATGACAGCTTCTCTACCGATGTCCTTTAGGTCTCTCTTAAACTCATTAGTGAAGTAGTTATTGTTTAGTTCTGTAATCAATTCCTTGACTACTTCAGCATCCTCACCCTTTTTCTTTTGCCCAGAACTATCTAAATTAGATTCTGTCGTAATACTAAAGGGTTTAGACAAGGCATAGTTTGTTTTTTGATTCACAATCTTTCTCATCAAAGGATGGTTCAATCTGGCATTATGCATTCTGGAATCTTCTTCTAACAAGCCATCTTGATTGATATATTTCCTTTTGAAATCTTTTGCTGGGGTATTATTTTTATAGTAATCTAAGGAACGCAGCATCTCTCCCCTTACTTCACTATTTTCCCATTCTGCAATCTCAGCTTCAATAAATTCAGTTTGGTCTTTCAACTCAACCATAACCTTCTCTACATCAGCTTCTTCTAAAGAATCTGTACCAATTACGGACTGCAAATACCGCATGGCACTTAGTTCAGACATCCCTAAGCTATGTAACCCGGGAATTTGCCCCAAATATCGTGTAATATCAGGGGCAATAGAAGAGTTATCTGAATAAGGCATATTCCACCTCCTATTTCTCTTGAGTGATGAATAACTCCCCTCTATGAGGCAAGTTATTTGATACAAAAGGCTATTTAGTAAGTAAATCCAGTAACCATTTTCTTAGGATTCTTAGAACCAAACAAGAAGGTATCTCTACAAACATCTTGTGTACCATACCTTAGAGCATCCATGCTATGTGAAAAGTCATGAGCAGGTTTCTCCTTCATTTGGTCTGTCTGACTATCCTTCTGCCATGCATAGTTACTAATCTCTAACTGTACATTATGGCACTCAGGATGAATCACTATCCGATAGTCTTGCAATTTACGAATCCCGTTGAGCACACTATCTGCACCCTTCTTTACTGGATAAATACTACTTAAGCCTAATAAATATAATTCATTGATACTTCTACTGTCAGCACTATCTGCATAAATAGGAGCATCCTTGAATCCTAAATGAGTGATGGCATCTACAATCTGCTGGTTTGAGGCACCAGACTTATAATACTCCCAACCCACATAAAGGGTTCTGGAAGGTTCATGAGCTACCCCTGCTACAAAAGCTGTAGGGTCTACAAACCCTAAGTCTAAGCCAGCAAACAACCGATAATCTTTCTCTTCTGGATTATAAGCCAACTGTAAGTATCGATTACGGTTGTAGTTATCTACTAACCAACCAGTGTCTCCACCATCCATTCCATATTGCTGATAGATGATTCCTTCAGAAACTCCCCATTCCCCCATTCCTTCAATTCTATAACGCATAGGGAAGTTCTTTTTCATATCTTCCATAATCTCTAAGAACTGGGGGTCATTAAATTCATTATGATAGTAGTTTCTGGTTAAGGCTGTGGTTAAATGAGGTGAGCCATCAAAGAACCTCCTCTTGCCCCACCACTTATCACTCCATGGGTTAAGGGTAAGGATGATTTGATAGAACAGAGGTTCAGGTAAAGTTCCACGAATGGAAAGGTCAAGTTTATCAAAGTCAGTTTCTCTCTCGATTTGAAAAGCCTCTTCACAATTATGTTGCAGATATATCGTTTCCATATATCTTCTACAAGTTTCCCTGTAGTTCAGACTATATCTTTACTAAAGTTAATTATTTAACAATCTAAGTTAAAAATTAAATATTAGTACCCCCCGTTTCAAGCATACTTATGCCTTACTCCTTACGGATAGTCGTTACACGTTCCTATCGTAGATAGGCTTCGCTCGGTATTGCCCTCACCATTATGTGTTAGGGGGTTCACCGAATTAGAGGGGTTTAATGTGAACCATAGTATTAATCCACACCCAACATAAATGTCCAAACTCAGTAGTGACAGATGTTACGGAGTCCATGTTGTCCGCCATATATTTCGAGGTATTCTACAATGGTCGTTAAGCATTGTACGCACTTTATCTAAAGATTAACAATCAAAGATAAAATACAGCTGCATATTGCTATGCAGTTTAGACTATATCTTCAATATCCAAATAGATACTGCTCACCGTTTCCACTCACTTGAGTGTACTCCCTTTCGGGATAGTCGTTGCACGTTCCCATTATTCATGGGCTTCGCTCAGGATTGTCTTTTTACAAAGAGTTCCCCTGAATTAGATGAGTTTTACAAGGGCACAGACAGGCTCACCCTTAAATATAATCTTGCCACCACTGGGTAAATAGGTCAACTGCATTGGGTTCATAGTGACCTTCCATTTATGAGCTACTCCAAATCGATTGATTACCTTATTTAATAGGGCAAAAGTAGAGTCTTTATGGGTATTAAAGAATCTTCTAATCACCAATGTATTGGGAACCACATCATACTTATGATAGTAATACATCATATTATAGATAATCTTTTGAGCAGCATTAAATGACTTTTTAGAAGAACGTGAACCCTTTAACACTAAGTATCTATCTTTACTATTCCAAAAGTCAGCATAATTTCTCCCTACTGCCTTTTGTATATCTATTTGGTTATCCTTAGTTAAGATAGTAGGGTCAGCATTCTTATTGGGTTTATTTCTTTCCAATCTTGCCAACTCCTGTTTTGCCAGCATTCATTCACCTCCTTTTCTAAAAATGGGGGAAAAGAAGAACTAATCTTCGATTATTTCACTATCTACAAAAGTAACAGCATCAGACTGTCTTAATCCTTCCCCATCAAAACCAAACATAGCGTTCAATTCCTTAACAGATTCAGTAATGGCAGCTTGAGTATTCTTAGACAATCTTCTNCCAGCCAATAACTTAGCTGTTTCTTCCATAGCCTTTCTTTCATCCCACATTCCTTCTTCTACATTCTCTTTAATTAAGGCTAATCGCATCTCTAAAGCAGTATTATTATCTTGAATCTCTTCTTCTGCTGCCTGTATAAGGTTTCTAAGAGCTCTTGTACTATCTTCCCTACTCCACATAGCCCTTTCTACGAACATAAGGTCTAATTTAGACTCTATGTACTGTTTATAAGCTATCATATAAGGTTTTTTCTCTAAAGTTCTGGCTCTGGCTACCATAGTAGAGGATTTAAGGGGTTTCCTTGTCTTTTTATCTGTCTTACCAAAAGCCTGAATGTATGCATCCTCTAAAGTAAACCCAGATACCCTTAATTCACCAAACTGCTTCTCATCTTGAGAAAGGGGGAAAAGAGGAATTTGATACTCTTCCATTAAAGATTCCCCATCCATAATACTTTTCACTAAGTTCTGGTAACCAAAGCCCCTATCTACAGGGGTATCCCAAGGCTCTCCACTTTTAGTAGAATCTTTATACATCTCTTTATCATATTCATCCAGTCTATCCCAAGGATTGTCATCTCTATCCTTGTTATTTTCATCCCAAGGATTGTCATCTCTATCTAATTCACTGTCTAACCTCTCCTCATCTATCCTTTCATTACTCACTCTATTTCACCTCCCTATACTCTTCTATTCTCTCATTCCCTTCTTTTTCTAACAAAGTGGGGGAAATATTTACCAATCACATTAGTGATTGGGGAAGAAAGAATTTAACAGAATTCCACATAGTAAGAAAAATATATTATATAATACTATACTATACAAACTAAGACCAAAGTAAAGTTCACTAAAGTGTACATTCCATTAGACATTAATACATCAACTACTATTTATAGCACAGAACCTATAATTATGCAATTTTTCAATGGTGTAAAGCCCTTTAACAATTATTTAACTATTGGGGGGGAGAAGAGAATACCAAAATACATATAATAAATATACATATAGAGAAAAGAATATCATATAGTAATAATACTATATAGTATATACATTAGAATGACAATAAATTGACAATGAGGATAAATAACCTATTAGATAATCTATATACAAAACCTTTAGTAAATTCCACGTAGAGTGTGAAAAAATATACCTTTACTATAAATTTCCACACGAGTGCATATTTATTTTCCTATGGGGCGCATCCCTGCTAAAGTACTTTGACATTGATTTAACAGAAAACTTTAACAAAGTAAAGTCCCAAAGAACAATGACAAACAAAAGACAATATAATTTAACTATATAATAGAAGAAAGTCATATAGAAGATTGTTAAATAAAACTTAATGTTTAATGTAACTAAACAGTAAAATGTCTGTATAATGTGTATATTTCAACGTTTGTTAAAGGAAAAAAATAATTAATTCACAAAATAGGAATGGATTTATATACTCCATAATCTGTATATAACCGTATACATATACATAAACGGGACTACATTTTCCATACTACCATGCATATGGTCTAATGTTCAAATTTCAACGTTTAATGCTTATTTTACCCTATGTTACATGCCTATTATATATGCATATATATCCTATACCTTTAGTATCTATACCCTATATGATGTATATCTATTATATAGTCTATTAGATTATTCTTTCCCCCAAATTGTTAATAGTTTATCTATTGTATATTATACTGTTTATGGTATACTTAATAGCGTGCTTTTCCCTCCCCCAATAATTAGTTATCATGGGATAAGAGAATATTATTGCATCTGGGCTATAAAAAAGGATACCCGATTATGGGTATCCTTTCATTGCATTACTTGAAAATGTGATATCTTCCACAATCTCTTACAATTGTGTAGTTCTTAAATCTGTAAACTTTCGCTCTTCGTGAAAATGTTAACAGGGTTTCCATTCCCACGATGTGATAGGTTCTGTCACTTATTTGTACAATTTCCCTTCCACGAACTATATAGTTCGTGAAAGGTTTGCCGTTCATTACTAAACGGCTGAAGTTGCCATGATATTTTTTTATCATTTTATTTTTTCCTCCTACAATTGCATTAACCAATAATACACGCCGTCAACGTGTACTAAAACGCATAGACCATAGTATCCTAATAAATGTTTGAGGATCTGTTCCTGTAGTTCGTGATTTTCATAACAGTTCGCTATTTCATCGTATATCGTGGATAAATTAACATCCTGATATATAATCTCATAACCTGAGTTAATGAGTTCCCGTAACTCGTTTTCATCAGTTTCCCATACATAATCTTGTAAAATTTCTGTCATTTTACTTTACCTCCTTAAAGTACTAAATAAACTTCGTGTCTGTTATTGATTTCTCAACCAACACTGACTGTTGCTTTAGGTTGGTTTTAATATTCAAAGCTAATGCCTTAATCTTTACGGATATATCATCATCTGATAAGATGATGAGCGTATACGAATCTTCCATTTCGCCGCGCCAAACACCGGCAAAATTCTTTATAAGAGTCGCGCCGTCAATACCGGCACATTCCAACAATGCAGTTGTTAAGTTTTTAACATATCCCTCTTCTTTTTCCACGCCATTATGATTCGTGGAAAATGTAACGCTATACTTTATCATAGTAAACTCCTCCTTTTTTTACGATTCAAAGAATAAAATTAGGTCAACCATATCATTGAATTGTTGAGCTTCTAAATATTGTAATGCTTTATCATTGTCCTTGAGTTGAGAATAAAGTCGACCATATAATCCTTGTAATTGTGCTAACATTTTAATGCTGTTTAGTATTTCTTGTTTATTCATTGAGTCCTCCTTCTTGTACATAGTATTCAGTTAACAGATCCCATTCAATGGGATCAATTAGTTTATAGATCCGTTCCGCGGCTTTAGCTATGCGCGGATCATTGTCACTCATAAGTGATAGATCCTCGTTGTCATACTTATGAATGACAACGGCATAGCTATCAAATTTTGCCTCACCATCCCATGGTGAGGTTGCACGGATCACAATGTGATCCTTGATTAAGTTGATCTTTTCTTGTTTATTCATTGTGTTCCCCCCATTTCTTTATTTATTATAAGTATAGCAGATACCCTACCGCTTGTCAATTAAGTTTTTTTATGACCTCATTAATTATTCCTATGACCTATAATATTTTTTAGGAAAACCTTTTCCTTTGGTTTAACATTCCAAAATAAATAATTATTCGTTTTTACCCTCATTTTACTTAGGGAAAACGATTTCCTTTGGATTATCATTCATAATAATAAATACATGGTATGCTTGACTTTTAGGTTTATATCATATATAATAAATGGTGGGACAGTACGCCTATGATTTAGTTGATAGGTAAACCTTGATAGTTATTTGTCAATGGTGATTAACCTGTTAGTTGTTTGTCAATGGTGATTAACCTGTTAGTTATTTGTCAATGGTGATTAACTTGTTAAACAGTTCACAAACCCTTTTTGTGAAATGTTTCTCAGATTATGAACTTTGTGAAATGTTTCTCAGATTATGAACTTTGTGAAATGTTTCTCAGATTATGAACTTTGTGAAATGTTTNTCAGAATTGGTCTGATAATTATTTCACAGGATATGAACTTTGTTAATTATTTCTCAAAGGTTATATCCTGTTATTAAATTATCAGAATCTTGGTTATTGACTATATATTATCAAGGTTAAGAATTGTGTATATAAAGTGTCAAAGTAGATATAAAGAAAAAGTTAAGAATTAGCCCTTATAAAGGGTCGGATAAGTCCTTATAAAGGGTCGGATAAGCCCTTATAAAGCAAAGGTTAAGCCCTTATAAAGCAAGGGTTAAGCCCTATATATGTAAAAAACCTAACAATTAAGTTAGGCTAATGTTTTTACTAATGTTTTTACTAATGTTTTTACTAATATTTTTTATTCTTTATTTAGTTTTATTGATTTCTCCTTTCTCCCAAATTTTTGATTATTCTTGATAATTTTTGATAATCTTTTTCTTCATTGTTTCCCCTTTAGATATTTTTCACTTGCTTTTCTTATTTCCCCCTCTTCCAATATTTCATCTTCTGCATCAAATAATAATTCTATCAAAAATAATTCATAATATTCCTCTTTATCTTTTTGTGTTGTTAGATTCTTTTCTACTTCTTTTATTTCTTCTAATTCTTCCAATATTTTTTCTTTTGCTTTTTCTAAAACTTCATCAGTGAATAACTTCTCAAACTTTTTTCGTTCTTTTTCAAAATACTCTACAATCATTTATTACCTCCTCTCTTGCCCCAAATGGGAAAACATTTCCAGAAAGTGGGAAAAACTTTCTGAATCTAAAATACAATTTCTCCCAATCTGAAATACAAACCCCCCTCCCCCTAAAATGGAAAAACTTTTCTCAATCCAGAATCCATATTTCCGCAATCTGTATTCCATTTTTTAGCGTAATCTTTTTAGCATAATCTTTATGACACTCAAGTACTTGCCCTCTTAATCTGAACATTAAATTAAGAGGGCGGGGTAAAAGCTGCTTAAAATCCTGACAATTTTGTTACAATATCCTTTAGAGATTTTGTATATCTGGTAAGCTTTCTCTTAAACTCTTTCTCTGTCAATTTATTCTCATAAACTTCATCTAAAAACTTTTCTCTCGTTTCTTCTGACACTTCTGGTTTCCATTGTCTAAAGGTATAGTAATTAGTACCGTCATGGTGGATATCTTTTGCTACTAAATTATAATTATCCAAACCTAAACTATACATATCGCCTTGAAATATTGACAAGACTTCATTCAATTGATTACTCATTTCTTTATACCCTTTTACTCTACCCCTCCACAATCCTAAATCTGCAAATACAATGATATCGTCTACAAGGTGGTGATACAGCATATCTTCTACATACTCAAAGTTTTCTCTTTCCAGTTCATAGATAAAATTGTATAATTCTTCATCTGTTGGTTCTGATTCATATCCAAACTTCTCAGCTTCAGCCCCGTAAAAGTCGTGATAAACTTCTCTATATTCTTCCAGTTCTTCATCTGTATAATGACCAATATCTAACAAAGTATTTTTCAATTTCATTTCTTTACCCCTTCCTGATTTTTGTAATTTATTTTTGTGCTGTCTTTCTGTGTATTATTTTTGTGTATTATTTTTCCGTAAAAGGTTCGTGATACCCGTGTTCTTCCCAATCACTTTTATCATAGTATTGTGTTACCAAAACCGCATTGTCGGTTAACAATTCTATCAATGTTTGTAGTTCTTGCGTATAAGGTAATCCAATTGAAAACTCTCCAGAAAACTCATAAAACTCAAAACATTTCCTATCTTCATTCACTACTTCCGATTCTCCAAATATTTCAATGCTATCTTTTTTACGTTGGATTGAGATACCATAGCAAACGTCAAGGCTTCTATTTTCGTAAAGGGTGTTGACTTCTTCCCCTTTCAGTAAGGCTTTCCAGATTTCATTAATTCCATTGTAGGGTACCTCATGATAATTAAAATCCTCAAACAAAGTTCTGTCCATATCTTTTCCCCTTCTACTTGTTTTTTTCTCCTTGTTATAAGTTTCCTTTTTCCTTAAAGCTATAAAAATTACCACTACCGACTATAAGGTGGTCTAACACTTCAATACCAACTAATTTACCAACCTCTACAAGCCGTTTTGTTATCGATACATCTTCTCTTGATGGGCTTGGGTCTCCTGAGGGGTGGTTGTGCAGCAGCATAATGTTATTTGCACTTGCTACGATTGCTTTTTTAAACACTTCACGTGGGTGGACTAAAGTTTGATTTAATATGCCAATTGACACGATGTAGTTACCAATCGGTTTTAGTTTTGTATCTAAGAGGATAGCCGCAAACGCTTCTTTATCTTCTTCTATATATTCGTTTAGTATTTGTTTTCCTAATTCGTAGAGTAAGTCTGGACTATTTATATTTTTTCTTCCATCGTGATATATCCCTGTTTTTTCTTTTATGAGTTTGATTGTTGGTAAATCCATTTTTCCGCCTCTTTCTGTATCTAATACTAATATATCATATTTTCAGGTGTTTGTCAAGGGTTGTCAAGGGGTATTTTCTAAATTTTCAAGTAATTCCATGTAGTAGTTAACGATTAAATTTATTCTATTGTATGGTCGATATAGTCCGTAAGCTCAATATAGTACTTGCCCTCCATGTTCCTATAGAGTACAACGTTCAGACCTTTGTAATTACCATAACATCGACCGCCAAATTCCGATAGAAAATTATTGTATGTTGCCTGTGTGACCTCCATCTTGACGTTTTTTATAATCATGCTATAACCTCCTCTTTCATTTGTAATACTAATATACCATATTTTTAGGTGTTTGTCAAGGGTTATCAAGAGGTATTTTCTAAATTTTCATCGGGCGGTTGGTGGAAAATAGGGTAGTCAACCGCCCGATATTTCATTTAAATGTATGGTCTCAAGTCGTGGGTATTAATTGGCACAAATTCACTTGTTACCATGTCCGCATAGCTTTTAATCCAGTTTGTTTGTTTACTTGTAGTGGGTGAATATTTCGTGCTATTAAATAGCACTTTATCCTCAACCCATTGGACTATTACCGTATTGTATGAAAAAAGTTTATCCCCTGTCGATGTCATATTCAGCGATTTACCTTTTTCACCTTTTAAGAATCTTTCCCCAACTTGTTGGTTTGTCATAGAATAGCCTCCTTCTTTATTGTAATACCATTATACCATACTTTTATTGGTTTGTCAAGTGCTTTTTCAAATAATTCATCTATTCATCGTCATCTTCTTCTTCAACCCCGTACAGTTCGATTTCGTTCTCGTTTACATATTCCAAAATTTCATCTCTAAACTGGTCGAAATAATCTTGCAAATAGTGTTCATTAGGGATTGACTCCAGATTGCCATATCCGTCAAATGAAAAATATTCATCGTTGGGATTAAACGGGTCTTGACTAAACTTGTACCGCCCGCCATAGAATGCCGCCATGATTGCTTCCTCTACATCATGCCCGAAAGCCCCGCTCAGTTCACCCATGTAAAAAACCTCGTTACCATAATATCCCAATTCGCCCATAATCTCGTTGAATTGTCCTAACTCAATGCCATTAATATTATTGTATTTCATTTCTTTTCCTCCATTTGTTTATTGTAATTACATTATATCATGCTTTTACTAACTTGTCAAGTGTTTTTTATATCAGTATTCAATCCGCCCAGATTCAACAGCTTTTCCCAAATTATCAGCATCATCGAAATAAAATTCTCCGATATCGTCTGGTACTGATGCACCCTTTATCCATACGACTTTACCGTTGACCTCAAACCGTAAATCCATCGTACCGTCTCCATTGGCTATGGTCTCATATAAATTTTCTTCGATTAGATGTTTTTTCATTTTTTACCCCCATTTTTTGGTTAAAGAGCGAACATAAATGATGCCGCTTCTCTGTCGCTACTAATGAAATCTCCTCTGTATGTTACAAACTTTTGAACTAATTCTTTGCCCTCAGCTGTTGCCAAAAACTCGTCAAACGCTTTAACAGCTTCGTCATATCCCGCTACCCTGTCGCTGTTTGAATACAAAAAATCGTATTCGTTGTTAAAATCATCAAGTAGTTTTTTCATTTTTTTCTCCTTTCTCTCTATCTACTTATAGTATAGCATAAGTTAGGGCGGGTGTCAAGTCTTTTGTAAAAGTATTTTTATTGTCTTATTGCTTTAGTAGAGTAAGTTAACTAAATATAGTTCTGTCAAATGTTTCATCTTCTTTCGCTAATATTTCCATTACAATCGTTTCAGGGTCGTTCTCTTCCTCAAATTCGGGTAGTCGTCTGTCAATCTCAGTCATAAGAATACCAAATGCGGTAGAGTGGATTATAAATTCGTCTAATGCCTCTGTGTCGGGAATAGATATTAATTTTTGTTCTGTCTCTACAAAGTATTGCCCATGCGGATTAAATTCGCTATCTCTACCGTAAGGGTTAAAGTTTCCGCCATTTCTTGCCATATCTAAAACGTATGAGTGACTATAGGGTAGATTGTCAATTTCTTCCATAAACTTCAATTCATCACCCCACCCAAAAAACTTGTAGAACTTAAATTTTGAGTCAACGTCTATGCTTCGGATATATTCTTCTGCTTTAATTCTTACCGCTGTTCTTTTTTTGTACATATTTTTCCTCCTTTTTCTCCTTTCTCTCTATCTACTTATAATATACCATACTTTTTCTGTTCTGTCAAGCCTTTTTTCATCTTTTTTCTAAATTCTTTTAGGGTTTTATACCCCCGCTTTTATCAATAGTAATCATTACATTTTCCAGTGGTACAATGCTAGGGTTTTTGTACTATTTAATTCCTATAAATTTTTCTATCGAATCTCTGTACAAATTGTATTCGCTTGCCGTAATTAGACCACGCTTTTTTGTTTTCATATATAGAGTCAATTTCTCTACCCCAAATTCAAACAACGGTTTGTCTTGTTCATAATACTGTTCTTTCATTACTTTTACAATTTCTTCAATCCTCTTTTGCCTTGCATTCATTTTTTAGTCTCCTTTTCTTCCTTTTTTGTATCTAATACTAATATAGCAGATACCTTCCACCTTGTCAATACCTTTTTGCCCTTAATTCCTCATTTTATCCTCATAATATTTTTTTAGGAAAACCTTTTCCTTGCAATTATCACACTAAAGTGAGTAATTATTCATTTTTACCCTCGTTTTACCCCAAGGAAAACGATTTCCTTTGGATTATCATTCAGAGTAATAAATAATAAATCTTTTCTCTTTTTTGTATGAAAAGGCTTTCCTCTTGAGAATAAATAAAAAAAAGATAACCTAAATAATTAGGTTATCCGTTTAATGCTTTTTGTTCTTGTGTTTCTATTTTTTGGCTACCGTACCTATTTCTCAAGGTGTTAAACTTTTCTTTCTTGTAATATCCTGTTGAATCCAGTCCTATTGTACTATAGTACCATTTTTTCCGACCTTTAGACCACCTAAACCCGATTTTCTTTAAGTCCTCTCTATAGGGATAGCTGTTGCCCCCTATCCATATCCAGTAACCTATGATTTCAATTTCTAACCCTTCCATATGGACTAACTTATCAATGATTCTGGGGTAGGTTTTCGCTGTTTCTTCTGTGGCTTCTTTTGCTGAGTTCGGTTTCTGATATTTCTCTCTAAATTTCATTGCCTCAAATAAGTTTTCATATTCATCATTAAGCTTTTTCATTTCCGTATCACTACCCCCGCAATCTGGGTGTAGTTTCATCGCCCATTTTCTATATTCTTTCTTTAGGTGTTCAAGGCTTTCAATGTTTTTAAGGTATTTCATGTTTTCCCTTTCCTTTCTTTTTTTGGGGGGAATCTGTTTTGTGGTATTTCCTATCTGACCTTAATGTATCATATTTTTAGAATCTTGTCAACCCTTTTTGACCTTTTTTCTATCTTTTTTAGTTTCTTCCTCCCCTCCTTTATATAAGGTAGTTATTCGGATTATAAATTATTTTTCTAAAGCCCTTGACAACGGGAATCATATATGGTATACTAAAGACAGTTAGAAGAGATAGCGAACAGATTACTCATTGGAACAATATGCGTAAAACACGCAGGGATAAAATAGGGAAAACCTTTTCATTTAGATTGTCACAGAAAAAATGAATAAACATTCTTTTTATTATGCATTTTTCAGGTAGGAAAACGATTTCTTTTCATTTATCATTCACTTTTTTGCATAAATTCCCAATATTTTTAAGGGGAAAACGGTTTCACTCTCCTTTAACGTTAAAAAGTTATCACAAAAACCCTTGACTTTTGGAATGGTATCTGGTATACTCAAGAGGGATATATTAGGAAAAAATAGCTGTATATTTCTTAACGAACTGATGTATCTATTTCCTACCCTGAAGTATGAAAGAATATAGTGAAAGATATAAAAGGGAAGAGAAGATATAGATATAAAGATAGAGAATAGCTCTTATAAAGGAACAGATAAGTCCTTATAAAGGCTCGGAGAAGCCCTTATAAAGAGTTGGAGAAGCCCTTATAAAGAGTTGGAGAAGCCCTATACGTGTACAGCTCACACAACTTTCTTACGATAAAGTTTTTCAGAAGTTAAAATTTTTGTTTAGCTAAGTTTTAGCTTAGAAGTTTTTGGAATAAAGAATGAGAGAAGTTAATTTTCCTCTCCCCAAACTTTTGCAAAATATTGAGAAATTGTGAATCGAATAAAAGGCTTTATAGAGCCATTCTGATTTGATTGAAATTCTTTGACATATACTTACCTCCTTAAAAATCTCAATTCAATTAACTCGTCTTTTTATCTTTTTGTTGATGTTTTGAAGATGGCTTGATTTCAACGTCTGTGAGATGTTTTCTTATTTTCTGTTTTTACAAACTTTATTTTCAATAAATTGGCTACAAATGGCTTGATTTCAATGGTTACAGGTAGTTTTTTAATTTTTATAAAATTCAAGGTATACCCTCAATTTTACAATTTTTGCTTTTTAGGGGGTAAATCGATGTAGAAATGCTTGGGATGGGAAAACTTTTCTGACCTTGGGGGAGGTTTTTCTGAATCTAAAGTCCAATTATGGGAAATTCTTTCTGGCATTTTGGGAAAACTTTTCTGAATCTAAAGTCCACTGATTGTGAATAAAAAGTTCACAATCTAAAGTCCACTGATTATGAATCAAAAGTTCAAATAAAAAGGAAGGTAATTTCCTACCCTCCCCTAACTTTAGTGAATTTTTTAACGTACTGATTTTTAACTCTCCTTGGCAAGAAGTCCTCCATCCTCTATAGGTGGAGGATGAATTGCCAATTATTGTTATGATTTACAAATTCTAAATGTTTGAAACTTACTTGTTTATGTGTTTTATCTGGTATTGTCATATAACTATTTTCTATATCTTTTATATAACATCCACCACTTGCAAAACCACTTATAAAACCTACCTTACCAAAGGCTCTTACTTTGTCATTTAGATAAAAACCATTTTGATATTTAGTATTCTTACTATTCCTTTTTTGCGTTTTGTTAGGTTCTTTTCTACCTTTCCTAGCTATTGCTTCATGTAAACTACGTTTTTTCTTTCTAAACTGTTTGACTTTGAATATACCTACACTATCTATAAAATCTTTTTCTACTTGGGAAATAACTAATGCATCATTATAATGTGTTTTTTCTAAACTTAGTTCTTTTCTTCTTGGTGTAGTCCAACTCCCATAAACTATATTGGCATTAGGATATTTCTGAAAAACCCTTTGCCTAATTGTATTCATAAAAGGTGTTTCCTTATAGCTTGGTGCTTTCTTTTTGTTTATCATCCAATCATATAGAACACCACCTTCTTTGTGGTTTTTACTAGTATGACAATCAGTACAAACTGTAATTAGATTATCTGCTCTATTACTTCCACCCTTTGAAACATATTTGATATGATGTGTTTGTAATGTTTTATCTTTCTTTTTACAAACTTGACAAGTGTAGCTATCTCTAGCGAACACATAATATCTTATATCATAATATCCATATGTTTGCCCTTTTTGATAATCAGTACCTTCTATTTTTGGATTAATCATTTTCTGTACATCAAATTTACCAACTTCAATATTTAGCTTAGGGTTAGGTAATAAATCTACAAATTTGTCAATCCACATAAAAGTATTATCTATCCTACTTTGAATTGATGGTGGTAACCACCCTTTAGACTTTTTTCTATTATCATACCTAGGCTTTCTATATCTAGTCTTTCTATACCTTCTACCTCTACGATATTGCCTTCTAGTGTCTAGTAATGATTTTACATCTTGTCTTAGTTCTATCTCACCCTTTGTAATTACTTTGTTTTCTGATTGTATAGCTATGCCTATATACTTTGCACCTAAATCAATGCCAATATTAATAGGTTGTTTAGCTTCGCCAGTTACATACAATAATTGTATTGTAAAAGGTTTGTAGTTAATTACTTTAGCTTTATTTTGCTTTAGTAACTTTCTTGCTTTTTGAGGAGTGGTAGGCATTAAAGCCTCTCCTCTTAAATTTTTGACATATACTCTCAAGATATGTCCTCCTTTCAGAGTTGTTACCCTTCGACAATGTTATTATAGCTTATATGTGAGAACATACACATTAGGTTCACTGTTCCTACTCATCAGAACTGTTTAGAGTGCCTACACAGAGCTTAGAACTAGGGTATCATTCTAAGGTGTGATAACTATAATAACGTAGTAAATTAATACTTAGTCTAGTCAATCATAGCTTTACAAGCTCCCACTTCAAGTGTCATTAGACTCTAAGTGGTGAGTTATTGACTATACTTATTCGTATATATCTATCTCTCCCAATTCATTTATGGATTCTAATAGTGGCAACGCTTTAATAGTGCAATATCCATACAGTCTATAGCCTAAAGGTTCCAACTCATCTGTTTCTTTATTGTAATATCTTTCCGTTGTGAAATCATGAAAATAGTACATCTTCTCCCCATCTTTATCTTTTAGTTTCAATAACTCATTCACTTCTTCTCGTGTATGAAGAGGTTGGGTATAATAGGTTATACTCTCCCCAAATTTGGGGGTGGGTGTGTCTTTTCTGGTGTATCCTTCCCTATATAGACATTCCTCTGCTGCTTCAATAGATGTAAAAGCTACGCTCCATAGGTAGCTATGATTGTAATCATAAAGTTCTTCATCATCGTAGGTGATTGTATATACATATTTCTTCTCTTTACTCATTGAGATTCTCCTTTCCCCCATTTTTATAGTACTTCCAGTACCAATTGGCTTTGGCTACATCTTCTTCAAACTTACCTTTGAAGGGGGCACGTAAAAGATACTTTAGGATGTTGCCAAACACATACCCCTTATCTCCTTGCATATTCTTTGTAGCTTCTGTAATGATATCAATGACTTCTAAGTCTCCATACTGGTTGTAGTGTTTAGGGTGGTGCACTACACTGTCCATATGCTGTAGGGCATCTTCATAAACTTCTTGGAAGAATTCATCAGAATTAAACTCATCAGAATCAAACTCTTCATCTTCTTTGTACAAGTCATAAAACTCTTTATAATTCTCTTCTCTCATTTTAGCTAACTTTTCTCCAGTCGTCTCTCTTTCCATAGCTTCCCTATTCATGACATCCCCTTCCATATCTTCACTCCTCTACATTAGTTTGTTGATGTCAAAAACCTTTACTATTTCTTTCCTAAAGCGACAAAAGACTCTGGAAAATGTTCTTTTGCAAGTGTCTCTACCGCTTTTGCGTAATCTCGAATTTCGCTTTGAGCATCGTACTTAGTCCTCTGGTCTACGAAGTGAAATACAGATTGAAGAGATGCTGTCCAATACCAACGAACATAAAGTCCATATGCAGGAAGGAAAAGCCTTGCCTGTTCAATGGCTACTCCTTGCGCAACGGCTGAATTGTAAAGATGCTTTCCTAATTCTTGATAATGCTTTAACGATTCTGTAAAAGCTCCACCTGTATCCATGTCAAAAGGCTCTCCACTTCCTTGCTTTGAGTTCTCTGGAGCAGACCGCCATTCTCCAGCCTCAGGTGTGTGGAGTTCAACTTCTTCAGTAATGTATCTGCGGCTCGACTCATTCCATGCGTTCAAACTATCGGCAATACCTTCTTGATGATGTGAGCCAATGATGTATTTCCACCATTGTCGTGCCACCATAAGAGGAGCATATACTTCAAACTGCAACACAGCATGGCGAAAGGGAGAAGTGTGATTTTCTCTGCCAAGGAAGTGAATTAAACGAACATCTTTATCACTAAGTTCTTTTGATTCCTTTGCATAAGACACTCTTGCCGCATTTGCAACAGTTAAATCGCTGCCCAGTGTATCTACTAAGCGAACATATCCTGCTGTACCAACAGAAAGAAGGTTATTCACCTCTCCCCTTGTTACTACATTTTCTTTTTTCTCCATTTTATTCTCTCCTTTTCTTTGCATTTCTTCTGTGGTGTGTCTACATACTCTTTTTCTCCACATAAAAACACTATGTGACCTACTTTACTTGTTATATTCAGCTAATCTAAATCAAATCTCTCTTGCCCACATATTTTGCCATTTTTCTGGGTCTCAACCCCCAAAGCACCCTTGAAGCTGTAATGCTATCATTTTCTATTTTTTCTTCAATCTCAGACACATCTAAATATTTACCACCGGGGCAAACTAAATGTGTTGCATTTTTAGCATATTTTGACAATAATTCTCTATTTTCTAAAGAAGTAGTAAATTCATTGCAATATGTTTTACTAAACCATTTGTCAATATCAAAATTCAACCTAAGTAGCTCCTTTTTTAAGCCTGTTGGTGGTTTAATTTGCACATCATTAACCCTATCCATTCCAGCTTTTTCAAATATTGGGTTAAATAAAGCCATTGCTGCTATTACATCCGTTTTAGGAAATGACCTTAAATATTCTCTAACTAATGCAGTACCTATACCACAACCTCTATATGATGGGTGTATTACAACTCTGGCTATTCTTCTTCCGTCATCATGCATTCTATTTGTACTAACCAATATACCTATGCAATCATCGTCTAATAAAACTGCTAAATATTCTTTTGTTCCACCAGTATATTTGCCTTTATAATGGAGTTCTCCTAATCTAAGATTTCTATAAAATACTTTATCTACATACTCAAATGAACATTCTTCTAATATTAAATTTTTATCATTCACCTGATTATATTTAATTTCCCACCTTGACGGAAATGCTTTCCCTTCTATAACTACATCTGGCATTAAATAACCCTCTAAATCATTGTGTGCCGTTACTAAAATAGCTTTCTTGCCAAGTTTTCTTATAGCTTTTTGAATACAGTAAGCTACTGCTTTAGCTGTTTTTCTATCAAGGGTACTTAAAAACTCGTCAATATAAATTTCTTCTTTATCACTCAATAATTCTAATGCCACTCTGGCTCTTGCTTTCTGACTATCTGATAATTTTTCATAGGTAGATAAATACAACATAGCATCTCCCAACCCTACTAAAGTAAGTATCCCCAACGTCTCTTTCTGATTCTTACCCCATTCAAATAGTGGCTCTTTAGGGATTGTCATTTCCTCTATTTTGACAATCTCATTTAATATGGTGGTTTTCCCACTCCCACTTTCACCTGTAATGTACATTATTTCATAATCAGTAGGTATTTCCAAGTCTGCCACTACATTTTCATATCCTGCATCTATGCCAAAAGCCTCGGTAATAAGATTAGCCTTTTCATTAGGCTCTACTATAAACTTCTTATAAACCCTCCTCAATTATTTATCTCTCCCTTCTATTGCACATAAATAACACTATGTGACCTATTTTACTTGTTTTGCTGAAGCCTCTTTCTCCTCTCACTCAGCATACAATTGAGCAAGGGCTTCACTCCTCTATATTAGTTGGTTTCACACTAAATAACTCTGCCTCATCTCTTTCAATAATAGTAAAGACTTCACTAAGTGCATTGATTAGTAGGTATTTATCTACAGAATCTTCTTCCTCTAAAAGAGAGATGCGTAAAGTGATGTAGTCTTTCATAGTTTCAGTAACGTGTTGGTCTACTAAGATTTCATTCAATCTTTCATTTCTACTTTCTTTGCCATCTAACTCAATATCTCTTTCTTCTTTTCTTTCTTCTATCATTTCCTCACCTAATTATACTGAGTTAATTCTATTGATTTAACTCTCCTTTCTCTTCTTTTTGTTTATTAATGTATTTTTATTTATTAATGTATTTTTATTTACTAATATAGCCGTTCTGATTCTCTCTAAAGTTCTCCCCATCACTTAGTATACCTAAATGAGTAGCACTCATTAACTCAGCTCTGGAAGGGGGTTTATTTGATTAGAGTGGATTCTGTGATTACTACTAAGCTCCAGTGCTTCCAATCCCACCTTCTCCCCTTTCAGTATCTTCTAACTCATCTGCTTCTACAAATTCAACAGGTTCTGCTTTCTCTATCAGTAGTTGTGCAATCCTCTCTCCCTTCTTTAGGATAAATGACTCTGCGTTAAAGGAGCGGATGGCAACAATCACCTCTCCCCGATAATCTGAATCAATGATGCCAGTTCCATTAGCTAAGGCTAATCCTTTCCTAATCCCAATAGAGGAGCGTACATAAAGTTTTCCCACATACCCTTTAGGGATTTCCAAATATAGTCCAGTATTGATAAGGGTCACCCCAACGTGTAGCTTATTAGAAATGACAGAAGAAGGATTGATATGAACATCCTCCAATAAGGCAATATCAAAACCAGCAGACCCATCTGTTGCTTGAAAAGGAGGACTGGCTCCTTTATCTAATTTATATTTTACAATTACTCTTGATTCTGTATTCTGATTAAGTTTCTCTACCATCCTTCTTCCCCCCAAATATCATCTTCAAAATCTTCAGTGTCTACCCCACTCTTTGTTTCACTATTTGTCTCACCCTTTGTTTCACTATCTGTATCATACTCTGAGATAACCCTATCCTTCTGGGCTAAGTGGGAATTACTTGCCACAATGTCAATCACAAAACTCCCAATAGACTGTCCATGGTCTAACCCAGAGAAGTAATGAGTTTGTGCTTCTGAAATCTCACCAGTCAAAACTCTTCGATTAAACTCTGCTAAAATCATATCTGCCACATACTTACAAGTTAAGAGCATACGAACAAACTCTTTCCTGTCAATGGCAATGAGGTCATATTCTTTCTTCCCCATGTGAGCCATGATTGCTTCTTCATCTACTGCTCTGTATGTTTCATAAATGAGTTTTCTAACGTCAAGTTTTTCCACCATTATCTCTTCCTTCACATCTTCTGAGTAGGTTTTACCTTCAAACTTGATGTCTTTTCTATTCCCCAATTTGCTAACCCCTCCTTTTTATTGCCCTTCTTTCCTACTATCTACAGCTTACCATAGATTATTTGGTATGTATTAATACCTCTTTCCGCTATAATATTAACATTCTTTTTATTCATACAAATTCTCCTTTGCTTCTTCACCATTGGGGCTAAAGATGAAACTATCTAACTTCTCATCATAGTGATTTAGGATTTCTTGGATGTTCCTATACGTCACTAAATCATGAGTTTTTCTTACCTGTACTCCAACCTCTGAAATTAAGTTAGTAATTAGGTAGATGAGATAGACTTCTCCGTCTGTGTATACAGTAGTTTCTGGATTTACTTCTTTTACTTTCTCTTTTTTCATTTATCTCATTAATCTCCCGTCTATATCAGACCATCGAAATTTCCTATCATTCGCATTTATCAGCCCTTCATCCTCAAGCGTAAAGCGCCTGTCAAAGTCGTGTACTGTTCTGCCATTGGGTTGGAATGTAACAGGGCTGTCCTTATCCCATTTCAGCATCAGGTGCCAATATTCAGGATATTGTTTGCGAAGTAAGCGAAGCTGATTGACTCTTTGATTGTGACAAAACCAGCATCCACCTCTTTCGCTCTGCGTATAGATAGGTGAAAGCAAATCCAACTTTTCGCAAATTTCTTTGGCTTCTGCTTCGGTGACATTGTGCTCTACCAACGGTGACCGCTTGCGGTCTGTAAGGTTGTGGAATCTATTTGGTTCATCGGCTGCGATGCCGATATATTGCGTTATGTTTTTATTTCGTTCCAACCTTCTTAATTCTCTGACCTTTAAGTCTGAATTACACCACGCACCTCGTATCATTGGAAAACCATATATTGTTCCGCTTCTTTTCCCTTTACTCATCCGCCTGTAAAAGTGTTGTTCATAGGTTTCCTTGGCGTATAGATGTTCGACCTCAATCCCGTACCGTTCTTTGATAATCTTGTCGGCTTTGCGCTTGAACTCCATCATTGGCGGTAAGTCGGCTGGGATCTTATCGGTTGCCATGATTTCAATATGGATGATTCGGTCAAGTGGCATATTGTGTTGCTTGATAACTTCAAGCATTGCACATGAGTCTTTGCCGTAGCTCAACGAAGCTATATATTCCATCGCTGTTGTCATTTTTCACTCCTCTGCCTTGTTGTATTCCCCTTCTCCTTTCTTAGTATTATAGTAAAAGCATTTGTATGAGGACTTTCATGTATATATTTCCTATCCTCATATGTATCATACCAAACCTTTGCCAGTTTGTCAAGTGGTTTTCTATAGTTTCTTTGTCATACAGCTTGGAAAGTCTTTTGTAGGTAGTTAATTCATACATTCCTATTCCTGTACTTTCTACTGTTGCTCTTCTTCCTAAATCCTTTACTTGTTTTAGTCTTACAAACGCTTCTAAGAAAAGAGAAGCATATAGGATTTCATTTCCTTCTTCATAATCATCTAACGCATTCTTTTCTTTCCCCAAAACCTTGAATACAAACTTCTTATGGTCTTGATAGGTTGACTCTTTCCCATAAAGGTGAGAAAAGTCTTGTTTTTGATTGGTTGGTTGAAAGAACCCGTCCTTTGGTTTTTGTAAATTCATTTTAGCTAAGCTCATAATCTTTCTCCTTTCCCACCTTTACAGAAACTCCGTACGAGTAAAAAATAATTTGTGAAATTGACTTTTTCTAAATCAGAAGTCTAAATCAGAATCTTAAGTAGGCATCTACAAATGAACTAAATAATGCTAAGGAATCTCCTTGTGTTTTGTAGCTCTGCTCATAGATGCTATTGGCTTTGTGCATAGAAAGAATAACTGCTAACCGTAGGTCATCTTTTGTGGTTAGTTTCTGCACCATTTCAATTAGAGTCCTAATGTCTAAGTTCTTATTGAGTGCTTTAACTACCCCAAATACTTTGATAGCATTTCCCACCATCAATTGTTCTCTATCTTCCACAAATATTTCTGCTAATTGCAGTAGGATTTCAAAATCTGATTCCGATAACTCTTCTAAGGCTGTGATGTATTCCAGTTCATGTTTCTTAATGAATTCATAGGTTGTGGTGGGGTATTTATCTTTGAAGGTTTCTAACACCTTACCATAGATAGGAACATACTCACTATAACCCCCTGCTCTACTGTAGAGGGCTTCTGATACCTTCTCAATACTATCTGTGATGAAGGTAATCTCTAACAATGGGTTATCATTCTCTTCTGCCAATTTTAGTAGAGAGGATTGTGCTTTCTCTGTGTTGATAGTGATAGCTATCTTGGTTTTTAGTAGGGGATTAAACTGTATAAGTTCCTCTACCTTTACCTGTGTATCCACAATTCTGTATCCCTCCCTCCCATAATAAGAAGGGGCAAGGGGGAGTGAATCTACTACATGAATTTTAATCATTCTTTCTCCCCCTTGGTTGAGGCATCATCAGTTTCAATACTTGCCATGATAGCTGAATTATATTTCAGTAAAAGCATACCATTGATTAGATATTCTTTTGGCTGTAAAACTAAACAGGACTCATAATAGAGTTGCAGTAACATATTAGCTAACATCACTGAATGTTCTGTGCCTTTCTCTAACAGGCAAGAAATCATCTGCATAAGATTGTAGGCTAAATTAGGAATCTTTTCAAGGTATTTTTGTGTGAACCCTAAGGTCAATACCTTCTCCGTAAACTCATCAATATCTACTACATTGAAATCTCCTGTAATTGCAAACTGTTCTAAAGACTTGATAGCAGTTCTCATATTCCCGTCTGCTCTTCTTGCCATAGCTGTTAGAGTGATGTTATCTACCTTAATTTTCTCCTTAGATGCAATGAAGGATAGGTTGTGGTAAATATCATCTATTGTGTGAGGCATAAAGTGAACAGGCATGAGTCTGGAAAGTACTGTGTCAGGAATCTTCTCTGGACTGGTAGTTAAGAAGAAGAAATATACATCTTCAGGTGGTTCTTCAATTGTCTTTAAGAATGTATCCCAGCTCTTCTTTGCATAGTGGTTAGCCTCATCAATGATAAATACTTTGGGAAGAGGGGAGTATACACTTACTAATTCATTAATACTTCTTACATCCTCTACATTAGGATTAGCAGAAGCATCAATTTCATAGATGTTTGTGTCACCTGTTAATTGTTTAGCAGCAATCCTTGCAAGAGTAGTTTTTCCTGTACCACTTTCTCCAAACAGTAGAAAGCATTGTGGTACCTTCCCATCCTTAGGTGGGTTAAGAAGATTTGCCATTATATCTCCTCGAATTGCTTCTGTGAATTCAGTTGGTCTGTGTTTATTTACTAAGTCCATTTCCTTACTCCTCTTCCCAAATTGTTTCAGCTCTATTCCCCACATAAATTTTATTCTCCCCATCTCTGTATAAGGTCTGAGCTAATTCCTTAAAGTCCTCTAACTTCATTACAATATAGTTATCTTGTTGCAAGGGATTGTAATTGAATACTACCCCACTGTAGTTAGCGTTCATCCTAAAGCTGTCTTGTTCCACAACCTCCAACCATTCCTTTTTCACGCTAAAGGAACGAACAGGTTGGGTCTTAGTTTTACATTCTAATAGAATAGTTTCTCCATTGGGTAGGGTGGCTTCTACATCTCCTTTTTTGAATGGGGTTGCCCCACTGGCTAATACCACTCTACCGTCTAAGGTTCTGGCTACACTATCCTCTTGCAACCCACTGTAATATTTATTAGATTTTTTACCATTCTTACCGTTTCCATTTTTCATTCTTACCCTTCCCCTTTCTTTTTAATCCTTAGTTGTAGAAAAGTCCGCAGCTGCAAAACTTACCAACAATGTCAATAGGATTGCTTGCCCTACTCCAATCTTTGGGAGATTAAAGATAACTGGCATTACATAATTCCACAAGATAGACACAATAGCTCCTCTTAGTACCAGTAGAGAAGCAAACATAATGAGATAAACTAACGCTGTTGCAAACCCAGTTTTAACTCTTTCAGAACGGGATAGTTTCTCCTTCGTTTTCTCCTTCAATTTCTTCCTCCTTCACTTCATTGTTCTCTCCATCAGTGTTCTCTGCATTAAGAACAGTATACACTCTTTCAATTAGTTTGTCAAGTATTTCTGGGTTGGATTCTAAAAATGTTTTCAATTTCTCTTTCCCTTGAATTTTAGGTTCTCCTTCTGCTATGGAAGTAACATCATAGAAAGCTCCTGCTCTGCTAATCACTCCCACTATCTCTGCCATCTCGATGGCATCATTTACTTTATCTATTCCTTCATGATAGGTTAAGGTATAGGATGCCACCCTCCTATCATTGCGAAAGGCTTTGGTCTTGAGTACAGCTACCGTTACTAAGTTCCCATAGGGATTCTCTGCACTCTTGGCAATAACCTTTCTTTTCTCATCAATGTAATCTCCTCTCTTGGTTTGTAGTCTAATAGAACACGTATGCTTCCATGCATTTCCTCCTGTTGTTTGGACTCCACCCCCATAGGAAATTACATCTCGAACTTGGTTGATGCCGATTAAAGTTGTACCATATTTTTTGCATAAACCTACAGCTTGTTTAGAGAAATTAGTGAGGGCTTTGGCTATCCCTGCCATTGTATCCTCTTCAATGGTTTTCTCTAAAGCTTGTGCAGATACTAAAACCCCAATAGAGTCAATTACCATGAGAGATACTTCTCCTGTGTCCAACAGCTCTATTGCTTTGGAGAATATCCATTCTGCACTTTGATTGGTGGGGGATAAGAGAATTAGTTTTGATATATCTACCCCTATCTTCTCTGCCCAGTTGGCATCTAAGGTATTCTCTGCATCAATATAGACTACACTTTTATCTGGGAATTTTCTTTGTGCATTGGCTACTAAGTCTAAAGAAAGGGTAGTCTTACTGCTACCTTCTCTCCCACTTATTTCCATTAAGATTCCGCTGGGGATACCTCCATACGTCATCCATTGAAGTTTGGGGGAAGAGAAGGGGATTTTATTTTCTGCATAATAGTTTTTAATTCCTAAGGTCGCTAACTCCTCCCCCATATCTTTATTAATCTTTGCTATTAAGTTGGTTAATTTACTCAACCTTTCTCACCTTTTCTCTCCCCCTTTGTATTACAGAAACTCCATCTCTTCAGGATTTAAGTCATACCCAACAACCTTAAACTCAGTACTTTCTCCCAACCCATAGTGGGCTTTCATATTGGCTTCTAAGTTATTGTAATAGGTGGCGGCAATCCTTGCATTCCTTAGGCTGTCATAAACCCTTGCTTTTTTATTAATGGTGGTGTCGTAGAAAATATCTCCATCTGGTTGTCTATAAACGGCTATGACTCTGTATACCCTTCTTGGGAAGTGCTTAAACTCTTTCATATTTTTCTCCTTTAATCTTCAATTTTTTCTTTGTTTAGGCTTAACTGCTTCTCCACAATTCTGGAAGTGAGAATCTTCTTACAGCTGTTCATCATTTCCATGGCTGTATCTGCTCTGTGCTTTAGTTTCTTATGTGCATTACTATAAGCAATATTTAATAATCTTTCTTCTGTACTCTTTGCTTCCGCTGTAGATTTCTTGACTGTGTCTGTGCCTGTAGCTTTGAGTAGAGTGTCATTGTATTTATCTCGTACCATCTCTCTGGCTATGGCATCCTTTAGAGCCACACTCTCTGCCTTGGCTCCTGTGTAATAAACTAACATAGGAATAGTGAGAATCACTCTCTCTAATTCTGAATCCAATAGGTCTCCTTCTTCCATGAAGGAATACACTACACTCATAAAGCTATCTAACTCTTGGGCATATTCTTCTACTATCTTTTCTGTCAGTTCTTCTAATTGCTTATGAGATTCTTCTAACACAAAAGCTGTGTCTTTGTTTCTTTCTTCTGCTACTTCTTGGGATAATTTATTCACTTCTTTCCCTCCCCCATTATCTTAATCCATTAAGTCTGCTAAGGGGCTTACATAACGTACTGCATAGAATTCATCATTTCCATAAAAGTTGTCTGATTCTTCAATGGCTTCTCTGGGAATATAGTCATATTGTTCTTTCATAAAATCATACACTAATTGCTTTGCCTGTTCCCTTGAAAAACTTATCACAGGGCTTACGTTTACTAAAGAGCTATTAAGCACCCAGACTTCTTTATTCATATTGTTCACGCAACCACACTCCTTTCTCTAATTTTCCAAACTCTCTGGCTAAATCAAATATATTTGATAGGTCATATTTATAGTATTTCTGCTTCAAGGTTGCATTCAAGGGAATTACCTTTAACTCACCCTCCCTAACCATTTTCATAGACAAGGTTTTCCTTCCACTCAACCTATGTCTTGCTAATTCATCTACTGGTACTGCAAAATTTCCATCTTCCTGCCCAATAAACCAAAAGAAAAATAGTGAATACACCCCACCTATCTGATGCTTATTAATTAGCCCTGCCCATTGATTGGGTCTTATGTCTCCATTGTATCTGATATGGGTTTGCTTCGTTGTCTTACATTCTACAAACAATAGAGTAGGTTCCTTGAAGGCTATAAAGTCTGCAATCTCACTGGTTTCTTGGAAGGTGGAAGAGAATCTATCTTTCGCATCCTTGATTCTATCTACACTACATCCTTCTACTTCATTAAAACCTGTACGAATTGCTTTCTCATATTGCTTCCACTCCTGTACTCCTCTTTTCCTTCCTCTCTTTCCTTGTTTTTTTGTTACCTTTTTCTCTGCCACTCTCTCACCTAATTAAATATCTGATTATATATCTGTTGTAATAATTCTCTCATACTCTAACCACTGGTTGGCATCTCCTTGCTCTACCTTTGCTATTTCTAAAATAGAAGAGATTAATACTACCTCATCTTTATGGGAGAAGAGGAAACTTGTATATGCTCTATGCCAATACAATAATAATATTCCTTCCCTCCCATCTTTTAGTGTAATTTTATCTCCCTCTGCCGCTGCTCTAAACGAGTTATCAGATGCACAAATACCTTGGTGAGCTTTTATTCTTGCCCTACCAAATCCCTTGCCATGAATATGTCGAATATGAGCCTTTGCTCTCTTTTTCTTCTTCTCTTTCTGCTCCATTCCCTTAGTGGATTTCTATATCAGGAGATTGAGGTGGGTCTGGAAGGAAGCTGGATTGGTGGATGTCTCTTTCATGTAGAGGGGTCTTTCTAAATCTATCAATCAAGGCTCCTACTACTCCTCTCTCTACTCTGGGAATTGTAACCCAATATCTTTCCCAACAAATGGCTTGGTTGAACCTAAGTAGGGGGATTTCATAGACTACATCTTCTTTGTATTTTATAAGGATTGTTTCTCCATCTGATTCTGTACTGAATTCATCTAAGGAACCTACCTCGGTTTCAAACTCTTCTAAGGTTAAAGTTCTAACAGTGTTGTTCATCTCTTGCATCTCCTCTGCTTCAATTCTCTTTAGTGCTCTTTTCTTATTCATCCTCTTCTCCTTTGGTTCCTTTCCTTGTCTTTCTTACTACTCTCTCTCCTGTGTCTCTATCCACTTCATACCCCATTCTATAAGTCCATAGGGGGCAATCAGTTAGGATACATAACTCTACTTCTTTTCTTTGCTGGCAAGTACAATCTAAGCATTTGGCTCTAATGGCTTGACCTCTGGTTAATCTCCTGCTTTTCTTAGGGGTTGTTTTCTTTGTCATAGTATCTCCCTTTCTTTATTTTGCTTCATCACAGTAAATTTTATATCTACAGTATCTACAATTGGATGAACTGGGCTCTGCTATCGGTTCTTTGTTTAGAGCAAAAGCCTGCTCTGCAATCTGGATTCTTTTTAGGATGATATCTTTTTGTTCCTCTGTAGGTTCAAACACATAGGCTTTCTTTAGGCATCTATCCCTGTTCTCATAGAGAAACATAACCTTAGGGATTTCAAAAGCGATAGAGTAAACGGTTGCTTGGTCATAATGGTCTGGGTCTACTGCTTTTCTCTTATCCCATTTCTTGGAGGTCTCTGTCTTTATCTCTAAAATAAATAACTCATCCATAAATTCAATGATACCATCACAACGAAAGGATAGGTGTCTTTCTTTATCAAATAATTGTAGCTCCAATCCTTCTCTGTCTCTGATTTCTAAATGGTCTAAGTTATTCTCTTCAATATACTTCTCAACATCCACCCATTTAATCTTTGTAGATTGGGCAATCTGATGTTGTAATCTATCATGTCTATCTGTGCCACTCTCTGTAATTCCAATCATATGATGCTCTCTTGGAGTGGGGTCAGTCTCATACCCACTTCTTTTGTAGAACATATTCCTTGCACATTTCATAGAGGAAGGGGCATAGGCTGTGGAGGGTATTCTTTGTACATCCTGCTCCTGAATACTTTCCATGAGGGTTGAAAGAAAACTATACGCATATCCTCCTCTGGTTTGCTTATCCTTTCTCTCTTCCCTCCATTCTTCATACCCCTCTTCAGTAGTTTTATCCTGAAGTTGTTTGATTATGTCTCTTGGTTTAGCTATGTCAATGCATCTCCTTTACTTTTCTCTTACGCCCATCACAACTATCTTCACTGTCTCATCTTTATTGTAAGCAAATAACATATCTTGATGTACCAGAATATATATCTCTTCTTCTAATTCATCTAAGAAAGAGATGAAGGTCTTTAGATGCTCTGTGGCAAATGTAGCTTGCACTTCTTCTCCCTCTCCCCTTATATCAATCTCCCTGCATCCATTTTGTGCTAATAACTCCAGTCTATAAGGCGTTCTGTTGAACGATAGGACTTCGGGAGCGTTGTAGGTCATCTCAGAAATTGCATCTTTTAACTCGGTGCTGCTGACCTCCCAGAAGCCTTCTTTAGATAAGAAAACATTCTCAATATCCTGATAAGGGTAGTCTTTGGTAGGGTAGTTCCCACAATAGATAGAAGTATCTTCATGATTGATAGATAAAATATTCTCTGCATACTGTAAAATCTTTTCATCTCCTAAGAATGATTTCCCAATTTGATGGGGGATAAGAAAGCTCTTCGAGATAGGGTTATCCAACATCACCTTCGCAATGATGTAATTGTTCGTTGCATACACCCCCTCATTCGACACAAAAAGATTATTTAATTGGGGGATAGGAGAATCAGATAATTGTAATAACTTAGGTAATAGTTTTTGATTCCTCCCACCCTCTAATGATAGGTCTGCAATCTCTTTTATCTCCCCCTCTTTAGGAATAGGGGTTGCGGGTACAAATTCATTCCCTGTATCTACATAAGCAGGAAATTCATGAGAGCTGCTTCCTGTCTTTAGAGTAATAAACCCTGTCTTATAACTAAGGGTAATCTCTTTGCTCTTTAGTTTTCTAAGAAGAGCTGTGAAGTCTTTGAAGTTAATTGATACGCTGGCTTCCCCTTCAAAAGGAATGTCAGCTAAGAAGATAGAAGTAACCTCTTGATTGGTTACAGAAAACTTTACTCTTCCTTCTCCCCCTTCTATCCCTAACATCTCTGCAATGGGGAGGAAAGAGAAAGTCTTAACAGAAATACTATCTCCTAATATCTTTAATTGTTTTACTAAATCATTTGCTTTCATCTATCTTTCCTTTCTACGAAATAAAGTAATCAGGTTCAGAAGTCATATCCGTTATCTCTATCACTCCTATCTTAATACCTTGTCTCTCTATCTCTTTTGCCATCACAGATGTATATAGTAGAGCTTGCTCAAAATCCATACATTCTACATTTTCCCATGAGTGAGCAACATATTCATCTGTGTCATCTCCCTCATCAGCAAATACTTGTATCCAATAGTCTTTCGTGGTTTTTATCTCTTGCGCTAATCTGTTCTTTTTCAATCTTTTTTTATCCATTTAGTTCTTCCCACAGCTCATCTGTCATTTCTCCTGTCCATCTACTTTCAATCTCTACATCCACTGAGATGTCCATATCCATTTCTTTCCCTGAAGCTATCATACAATCTTCCAATATCTTTGCTCCTTCCTCTGCATATTCAATAGGAATCTGGGCTAAGATTTCATCATGGATAGGAAGAATAACTCTCCCACCAATCTCTCTAAATCTTTCATTCTCATCAATGAGAAGTAAAGCAATCTTTGTCATATATGCAGCTGTTCCTTGGACAATGGAGTTAACACATTGTCTCTCTGCTTTTGCAATGTATCCAGAATTATCTTTAATTATCCACCCAGCATCACTGGCTTCTTCTATTAGTTTGTCCATCTTTATCTTCTTTTCACTAAAGGGTTCTCTGGCATTTTGAATCCGATAATATCTCTTCTCCCAATACTGTCTGGTCTCAAAATCCGACTCCCCTTTCTTCTTTCTAATGGAAACTCTGGGTAAATTAATATCTGGCAATCTTCTCTTACTGCCCACATACGTATTAACATACCCGTATTGCTTTGCATGGTTAATAGAATCTTCCATGAAACTCTTTAGTTCGGGAAAGGCATCCATTACCTTGTCATAAATATCTTGGGCTGTGTCTCTGCTAATCCCTAAGTCTTGTCCGATGGATGTAACTCCCTTACCAAACATAATACCCAATACTACTGCCTTTGCATTACTTCTTCTTTCCTTCCCATCTGAAGTGTCATCTAAGCAATCTTCATAAGGAACTCCGTAAGCTAAGGATGCCATGGCTGAGTAGATATCTTTCCCTTCCCTAAAAGCTTCTAACATTTTCTCATCATTCGACACATAAGCTGCAACCACCATCTCTTGCTTGGAGTAGTCTCCAGAAATGAAGATATGATTTTCATCTGGAATTAAGGTCTTTCTGATAAACTTATCATGGCTGGGAATCTGCTGTAGGTTAGGGTCTTTGGAACTAAATCGCATGGTAACAGTTCCTGTAGGGTTCAGTCTGGTATGAAGCTTCCCATCTGCGCTAATCATCTCTGGTAGCTTCTCAATGAAGTTTTGTACTAAGGTAGTGTACCTTTTATATTCTAAAAGGGCTTGGGTGAAGGGAGTGCCTAAACTCTCTAACACAAACTTATCTGTGCTTCTGGGTTTCTTTTTGGTTAAAGTATGTTCATATCCCATGATGTCATACATCAATACTGCTAACTGTTCAGATGAATTGAAGTTAATCTTCTTGTCTAATTTCCCTTCCTCTTTCTTTTTCTCTATTTCTTCCTTGAAGGGGTAAAGAGATTCTAATATCTCTTCTTCGTGTCTTTTTATATTGGCTGTGTAAACATCTAAAAGCTTTTGGTTTAATTCATGGTCAATATTAAATCCCACATCCTCCATCTTAGATACAATATTTAATACAGGCATCTCTATATTCCAGAATACTTTTCCTACTTGCTGTAGGTCTTTTTTATTGAAGAACGGATGCTGGAACTCATACAGCTTATAGGTCATATAGGTATCGTGAGCAGCATAGTATCTCATATTCTCAATGGGAATTAAGTTTACTGGGATGTTCTTAAATAAATCCTTAAAGTAAATTGGGTCTCCTTTTCCCTCACAAAATTCATCATACAAATCCTTTAAGCTATTGCTCTTCTGGTTCTCATTCAGCATCCTCATGGCTGTGTAGGTGTCGTAATATGCTTCTAAATCCACACCAAATGTATGCCTAATAAATCTGGTATCGAATGTGGTGTTGTGAAAGATGAGTTTCTCTTCCGAAATGGAAGAGAAGAAACGGGCAACCTCTTCTTCAGATAATTGCCCGTCAATTCTTTCCTGTGTAATGTAACTAATGTGATTGACAGGGATGTAAGCTGGGGGCAAGGTTGGGGTATACACACTGAATCCTACCACCTTATCACTAATGGGGTCTAATCCTGTGGTCTCAGTATCCAATGCGGCAATTCCATTACTTTTAATTTCATCTGCATACTTTGTTAGTTCTTCTACATCTGTTATTAATCCGTAATCATACCCTTTCTCTTCTAAAATAGAATCCTTACTTCTTAACTCATCCAATGCCTTTAGGAAAGCATTGGACTTTACTGTCGGTTGAGATTTCTTTCTCTCTTGCTTTAGTTTATCTAATACATCTTTGGAATTTCTTCTTTCTAAGCTAAAAAATCCCGTCAATCACATTATCCCCCTTTCCTTCTTTTGTCAATCCTGTTAAAATCTGGGTCTACGTGTAGATTCCTCTTCTTCCTTTTCTTTTTCCCATCTTTGTTGCTCAGGGTTTCTTTCGATAGCAGTTACCATAGCATTAGCATCCATATGCCACACAGGAGAACCTTGTTTATCTAAGGAGATAACAGAATCTTTGTGCTCTGTCATATCTTCTTTATTCTCCCCTACTTTATCAAGTACATAGGTAGTTCTCTTATTTCCCTTTCGCCCATGTCTGGTGATTTCATAAGTGACTTTGGTGAGGTCTCCTTCTTTCTTCATCTCATCAATCAAGTTCAGATACCACTCATTCATCCCTCGCTCCCATACCTCTACCTGTTCTGTGTCATGGTTGTAAAGGTTGATGAAGATACGGTTGGTTGTAATGATTTCATCTTCACACATGGGGCATTCATCAATCGAATCTTCCCGCAAGCAATCTACTTTAGAGGGGAATTTGGACTTCTCATATTTGAATAGGTGGACTCGTCTGGTGCTTTCTCCAATCTCATCTTCATTGGAGTAGAGAAAAGTCACTGTCGCTTTGTCTTTATCATCTACCAAACGAAAGTAATTAATCTTTGGTCTCTCATCATCTACTGCATCAGGGTCTACCATTCTTTTAAGAAATTTATCACTAATCTTTGCCATATGTTTTACACCTCTCTTTTTATAATTCTTCTTTTGGTTTCTTGATTTTCAAATCTCTGCTTCTCAAACTCTTCTTCTGTAATACCTTTCGGTAGTTCATCTAACTCTTCATCTTCTGTTTTCTCTTCTACTACTTCATCAGGCTTAATTAATCTTGGCTGTCTTGGTATCATAGGAACAAATGTTTCCTTCTTGGGGTTCCATTCATAAAATAACCCATCAATGTAAATCTTGGTCTTTCTCTCTTCTAAGGCTTTTTTCTCCACTAACCTTTCATCATACCTCATACGACCAGTCAACCATCTATCCCTATTGATTCGGTATAATTGTCTTTCCCTTAGTTTTTGTAATCTTTTCCTCTCTTCCGCTATTGTTAGTTCAATCAACCTCTTCATTCTTGATGGGGAAGGTGCAAGGAATCGATAACGCATATAGTAGAAGCCCCTTTTGGTTCTCCTAAAGTTCATAACCCTTTTTCCGGAAGGGGTTTTGAAGAGCGTTCGGTATCTTTTGTCTTGCTCATTAAGCTTCTTCCATGTATCCTTATGAATCAGAACCTCTAAGTAATCTCCCTTAACAGTTCTGATAGCAAATAGAGCTCTGGTAGATGCTGGGAATCGTACATGGACTGCTTGCTTCTCTGAGATTGTGAAGTTATCCCACAACCACGTATAGTAAACATCCTCATGTAGCCACCCTTTCCGATTTTTTAATTCATCAGGTGGTACATCATTTGTTATCCTTAATTCTAATCCGTATTCTTTACATAGTTTTACAAAATATTGTAGAGCCTCTTTTGTGTCAACTCTTTTTACATTTTTATTCCTCCTTACTGGGTCAGGGGGCACACCCTCTTCAACATCCCCCAGTAATTTTCTCAAAGACATAGATACAATTTTTATCACCCCCTATCTTTCCTACAGTATACCACATCTTTTATGAAATTGCAAATATTATAGTGTGATAGAGTATTTTGTTAATTATTTGTTAGGGTAGATTTCATGTGCAGCAAAATGCCTATGAATATCAATGTCTAACATCTCACCCACATCTTTGAAGGGATGGGGAGCAGATAATTTCTTTACATACTTCTTATGGGAGATGGCTTGCTGAAGTTTTTCTGCTGCCTTACTTCCAGCTTCATCATTGTCTAAACAGATATTAATTAATCTGTGATGGGAGTTCGCAAGATACTCTTCTTGTTCTTTGCTTCCTACCCCTTGTAAAGCTATGGCTGGGTAGCCCACAGACCACAGTCTTAGGGCATCAAAATACCCTTCCACTACAGTAATTTCTTTTTCATCCCTTACTTGGTATTCCCCAAATGAAATTTTAGGTACAGAAAAATCATAAGGTGTCCTGAAATAGAATTTCTTAGAATCGATTCTTCTAACCCCATAGCTAATCAATTGTCCAAACTGATTGACATTGGGGAAAATAACTTCTCTATCTGTTTCCACAATATAGAATTGATTAAATACTTCTTCTGTTACTCCCCTGAGATAGCAGTAGGTTTTTTCGTAATTGAATTCTAACTTATCCCTCTCTTGAATGAACTCTTGGATAGTTTTATATTCAGGTCGGAAAAATCCTCTCTGCAATTGAGCAAAATCTTTTAGTAAGTCTAAGTTCCATCTCCCTGATTCTTGGGCTTTATAGGATTCTTTTTCTTCTACTGTTAGAAAATCTGTGATATGTCCTTTAGCTTGACAGGTAAAGCAATGATACAGTCCTGTATCTAAATGAACTCCACAGCTGGCATTCTCTTCTTTACCCTCTGCATGATGGGGGCATTTAATCATTGCATTATTAGATACAATCTTCTCTACAGTAAATTCCAGATGTTCAATTAAATCTAAGATGGAGTAGTTACTCAAGTTCATTATCTTGCTCTCTTTCTAATCTCTCCTTCTCTTCCAATCTTTTTTGTCTTTCTTCTTTGCCTTGATAAAATTGCTGACTTAGGTCATCAGGGATTTCTCCCCTATCTACAGCTTCTAAGAATTTATCTTCATCTCCATAGTTCTCCAATACCCATGCTTCAAATAGTAAAATTTCAAACCCACTTCTTACACAATCCCTATGGGGGCAGTGATGACAATTAAAATTGCAAGGGGGTCTTATGTCCTCTAACCCTGTAGCATAATATCTTTCTGCTTCAAATTCATTTTCAACGGTTTCAAACTGTTCTCCACATTCTACACAGTTCATAACTCTTACATAGCCTCGCCTGACAACTCTGGTACGAATTACTTTTGTATCGGGGCTGTCACAATGAGGGCACGGCATGCTCTCCCTTCTTGTTGTTTTTTTACTCTTCTTACTCATCAGAAAATACCATCTCCATATTTCTCCCTTAGCTCTATTAAGTCTTGCTCTTCGTTCGCTCTAATATCTTCATTGGTGCTATCCCTTTTGGGAATGAATGTAAAGATACCTTTATCTGGATTCCATGCATAGCGTACAGTCTCCCCAGAAGAGCCATCACGATTCTTAATAGGGGTAATTTCCATTGCCCCATCTCTTTGTCTAATGGCTATTACTTTACTTGCATTAAAGGCAAGACCATCGCTATCTCTGATATCCTCTAATTCAGGATGTCCATCTTCATCCTTCTTCTTTGCCCCACCTCGATTAGTTTGTACGGCTACAAGTACTGGCACTTGTAATTCTACTGATAGAGCCATCAAATCCTCTGAGATGTTGGTTAGAGTAATGGTTTTTGTATCCCCTCTGTTGTATCTCTCATCTCGAATATAGGAAACCCCATCCATTACAATGATGTCTAACTTGTGAAACTTTGCCCATTGCTTAATCTTGGTTACTGTTACTTTGTTTCCAAAATCTCTGGGGGTGGAAACATAGAAGTGACCTTCCTTTTCCTTCAATTCTTTGATGTATTGTTCATACCCCTCTTGTAGCTCTCCTCTAATCAATCCTGAGTTAGAGAAATTTCTATAAGCTGTATCAAATCGATATCCCACCCTCTCCCCACTCATTTCTGGAGAAATAAATCCAACTGTGTAACCCATTTCCCATGCATTGGTTAGGGTTTTGATGAGGAAGTAAGATTTCCCTTCTCCAGTTCTTGCTGTAACTACTGCATATTCTTCTCCTTTGTGCCACCCATTAATTAGATAATCTAATTCCTTAAACCCTGAAGGAATGTAGGTGGGGTTCTCTGACCTAATCAGCAATGAGTTAAGTCTCTTCTCTGCTTCTTTAATTAGGTCATGGGAATTGATGCTGTAGGTAGGGTTAAACTTATCTAAGTTAGTTTTAAGAAAGTCTACTGCTGCATTTGAGTCATCTACAAAAAGCTTAAATGTTTTCTCTAAGACAGGTCGTAGTTCATTGTAAAGATTCTCTTCTCTAATTCTGTCTACCAGATACTGCCTTCCCTCTTTCGTTTCTACTAAAGGAAATTCAGGGAACTTTTCTAAGAAGGTTGCTTTGTCTGGAACATTATTGTATTTTTCATTGTGTTTTACAATGAATTGGTATTCTTCGTTGTGCTTAGGGAAGTATTCAGAACTAAGGTCAAAATCTTCTATGATTGAAAAATCTTTTTCATCTAATATTTTGTTTAGAATTTGAATTTCAATCATCTTCTGTCACTTCCTTTCAGTTCAATGATTTCACAAGAGCCTAAGATTCTGCTGGCAAGTCTATCCCCTAATTCATATTTTAATCTCTTGGGGTCTATGTTGCTGGTGTAGATAGATGTTTTTTTTGACAATACTCTGGAATCCACAATAGATAAGATTAGAGATAAATCATACCCATCTATTTTTAATTTATTTGCCCCAATATCATCAAATACTACTACATCTAAATTAGCTAAACCTTCTTTCAACCCACTCATATCTTCTTTAGAGTTAAAGCTATCGTGGATTTGATTAATCAGAAGAGGCACATGAATGAAATACCCCCTCTTAACTAATCCATTTCCTGCCCAGATAGAATCAAAATAACGAAGGAGCATCTTAATTGCAATGGATGTTTTCCCTGTACCTGTAGTCTTTCCCCAGATATAAATGTTATCACCATTTTTTACATGGTCTACAATATTCTCTCTCCACTCATTAGCTTTCTTGTAAGCTTCTACATCAATCTTATCTGGGTATATGGGGTTGTTTGTGTATCTGGATTCTGGTATCCCTGAGTTATCTAAGAGATACATCATCTCCAAATACCTTACACATCCTTGGTTGCATTCTTCTTTCTGCCCATAGAAGGGGCAAACTGATTTATACACACATCTTTCTCTGTCAAAAGGTTTAATGACTCATCACTCCTTCCTTTCGTTGTGACAGAAATATCTTACTGGTTGCCCTCCATTTCTTCATAGGCATCCATAATATCATAAGCTATTTGAGCTATGGTGTTGATAGCATACATTGCTTCATCTCGAGTTTTACATCCCATGCTCAAGTTAATTTCAAGTTTACTTCCACATAAGAAATAAAATCTGGCTTCCCTTTGCTCTCCTTCTTCTTCCATTTGTAGAATGTGCTTCACACACTCATCAATATCTTCCACCACAGTCATCATATCCTTTACTTTGCGAAGGTTTTTGGAGTCGAAAAATTGCTCACTCGTATATATCTCTGCAAAAAAGATAACTGGGGTATCACCATTCATTCCATACAGGTGTAACTTTTGGTTGTCCATTTTTTTCTCCTCTCTAATAGTCTGTATCTTCTACTACGTGTCTTGGTATGCAATCATCTTCTGTGCAATAGTTTCCCGGGATTCTTTTTTCAATCTCTAAATAGGGGATAAAGAGCTGATTATTCTCCAAGATTAGTTCTTTAACTTTCGCCTGTCCATCCTCTCTTACATACATTTTCATTTGTGTATTCCATCTGTACCCTAAAGAGTACAGATATTGACTTGCATCCATTTCTGTTAGATAGGCTCTATGCTCCACATGACCTTCTTTGTTGCCCTTCTCATAGCAAATAACTACATAGATGTTCATTCCTTTTATTTTTTTTCCTCCTACATTTATTCAGCAAGGAGGGAGTCACCCTCCTCACTGTATCTATACTGTACCACATATTTTCTCTCTTGTCAAGTTTTTTCACCTGACAGGGCATACTCCAGATGCACATTCAGGGTCAGACTCTATATCCAGTTCTAAATCTTCAAACTCCTCTTCATTCTTTTCATACTTCTGAATTAGGTTGGGGTTAAAAGGTTTCAGTCCTTTCTTCATCTCTTTATATTCTTCTTCTGAGATAGCTTCATAAGGCATGAGCTGGTAGAATCCTCCATCATCTGGTAAGAAGGAAATACCCACATAACTATCCCAATTATTCCATAGCCATTCCTCTACATCATCCCACTCATCTGGTTTTACAGTCACAGTGATGGATGTATTTTGGTCTGTGTAGAAATCTTGGAACATCTTATAGGTTTCTAATTGCTCTACAGCTGTGAAGGAAGATTTGGTTCTGGTCACCCCACTTTCCACAGGGAATTCTACTACTTTGGTATTTACATTTTCCCCTTCTTGCCCTACTTCATTCTTAACTACCCAACCCAATTCCTCACAAACTTTGACAAGAGGGTCAGCTGCGGAAATTCTGATTCTTCTGATAAAGAATGGGGCATGAGATGCATGAACTCCCGGGCTTACCCCTCCAAAAATCAAGCCTAAAGTACCATTGGGGGCTACAGTGGTTACATTGGTGGATTCATTTAGGTTGTGGGTCTTGGCAATCTCTTTGTTAGCTTTATGAGCTACTTCTCTAAGGGAAGAGAGAATCTTTTCTTGTTCCTCTTTTGTAATATTCGTTCGCTCTACAAAATCTTTCCATCCAGTGATTCCACATCCAGTGAGTCTGTGTTCTTTTTGTACCCTATCCCATGTGGGTAGTTCAAGGTCTACCAACGTCATTCTATACCCAGCTCTGGCTGATAGTTCTTGTGCCCTCTTAATCTTCTCTAAGTCATAACTTCCTTTCTCATCTACAAAAGAAGAGATATTTAGGGAGGTGAGGTTGCAGCATTGTCTGGACTTCAATAAAATTTCTCCACAAGCGTTGGTTCCAGCAAACTCAGGGAATCTTTTTCTGGCTGCTTCTCCATTAATGATTCCCGGCTCTGCTGACAGTACCATAGTTTGGATAATGTCTTTTAGTTTTTCTCTGGTAGGTTTCTCATCAAATATAATACTGTTGTTTGACATCATTCTATGCAGTAGTTCTTCATTGGCTTTCCATTCCCCTTTCTTTTCATCTACCACATAGATATTATCTTTGGCATGAATCATTTCTTCATCATCTGGGTCAATAAAAGATATGCAAGCACTTCTTCTTACTGCTCCTGATACTACATTTTCTGCAATGGAAGTACAAATATCCAGTACATCAATGGGTTTTAATTTCCCCCCACTTTTAGTAATGACTTTGTGAATCTTGTTGAACATCTTTTGGAGAGGCTCACTTCCACTGGCAAATCCACCAAACTTCATTAGTCTTTCTCCAGCAGGTCTTACATAATCATAGTCAATGATAAGGGTGTCAATAATTTTGTAAGCGTGCTGGGTATGAATTTCCATGAAGAAATCTAAGGCTTTGTGGAATCCTTCTTTGCTATCACCAATGGTTAAGGTGGCTACATTCTTATCTACAGTAAGCTGTGTGACATCTTCTCTGTCTTTCTTTTCTACAAAAGTCCATTGCTTATTCACCAAAGAAATGTCTGTGCGGAACTCTGGTAGTTTGTTTACGTATTTCTTTTGTGCCCCAATACCAATCCCCACTCCCAACATGAGAACATAGAACATCTCTCCAAAAATATAGATATCGTCTACTGCTGTAAAAGAGCAGTTGAAGTTTTGTAAGGAAGATATTTTGGAGACTGGGCTCCCACCTGTGAATAGAGTTCTCCCACTAAGCTGTTGTCTACCATGATAAATGTTGTCAAACAATTCTTCTGCTTCTTCTTTTGTGCTGTAGGGAGAAAGGCTAATATTATAATCGACTGCTCTGGCAATGGATTCCCAGAATCTTTCTCTTCTCCCCTCTTCAGGAAGGTATCTACTATACGTCCTGTAGAAGGTGAAGCTTGCTATTTCATTGAGGGGGTCAGGAAGATGTTTATACTTGCTAAGAAACTCTTCACTAAGAAATTTGTATTTCCTTTCCTTCCCCGCTTTTCTTAATCGATTCTTTTTAGAACGATACTCAATATAGTTCTTGGCTGTTTTGTAGAATCCTCCTGCCATTAACTTCTGCTCTACGAAGTCATGGATGTCATTAACGGAAGGTAAGCCCATTTCTTTGCAATCTTTCTCTACTTCTTTGGCAATTCCTTTTATTTTGTCGGCATCTATCTCTTCTACATCTGCTGAAATGATGGCATTTACAATTTTATCTTTGTCAAACTTTTCGGTCTTTCCATTTCTTTTTAGTACTTCTAACACCCTACCAACTCCTTTAATAATTTAGTGATAATTTTTTATTGCCCCTATTAGATAGCAAAAGGAACCCCCGTTAAGGGATTCCTCTGCTATTTCTACTATTCTCCCTACAGTTCTGGGAGACCTTCTGCTACATCACTTTCTTCTGTGTTGTTTTCTTCTTCTATGTTGTTTTCTTCTTCTGGGTTTGGAGGAAACTCCTCTTCGCCCATCATATCTCTAATTTCTTGTGCGGTATTTTCGTCTACCATCTCATCTTCTGGTTCTCCTTCCTCGTCAAACCCTTCAATCTGGTTCGCAAGTCTCTGCATCACTTCAAATCCGTTTAGACCATCTGGGAAAATTTCTTCTACTGTCTTTTCTCCTCCCACATTCTTCTTAGCAAACTTGCATAGCTCATGGATATTGATATCTCTGGTCTGCATCTGGAGCAAGTTTCTAAAGGACATGAGGAGAACCTTGGCTACACTCTCTGTCATTCCTGAAGCCATTCTGTGGGTACCGTTCTCTGTTATTACATCCAAACAGTATCTGCCTTCATCCCTATCAACTCTGATGCAATGAATCTTTTCTGCAATAACTACAAACTCATGGTTGTAGGAAGTGATATAGGTTTTCATTTCTTCTCCCATCTCTACACCGTTCCCAGTTTGTCAGAATGTACCTTCATGACTTCTTTTACTACTCGAGAAGTAACTTCTTCAATCACTTCTTTCAGATTGTCTTTATCTTCTACTACTACAACTTCTTTGTATTCAGCTCCAAAATAATCCTGATTATTCTTTAGTGTAATTTTTGTGCTGAACTCTAACTCTTTTACCTTTGCCACTATTTTCTCTCCTCTCTTTCTTCTGTATTTCTTACGGTGTACATAGTGTATCACATATTTTATCTTTTGTCAACTTTAAGTGGTGTGCTTGTACTTTACAATATTTTACAGCTGTCTAATGAATTCCTAAGCGGTTCAGTCTCTTTATCTTTTCCTCCTTCTCTGGGTCATCTGTCTTGATATCAAACACTCCTCTCTTTAACCACTTCCTAAATTTCACTATCATGTGAACTTGGTCTCTTCTAAACCATCTTCCTTTGATTCCTTTAGCATCATAGTTCCTGTAATAGAAGGGGAGCTGGGGAGTGGTCTCAGGTTTCCAATACTCGGGGTTCTCGTACCAGTTATAGTAATGCTTGAACCTTGTCATAGAGATTCCTGTTAGATTGGGGATGTGCCAGTGAGCGATAATAGGGAAACCAATTCTGGGTACTCTCTTATTCATCTCCATCCACTCAATTAGAACCTGATAATCTAAGGGTAAATCTGTATAGGGTCTTTCTAAGGATTGATTGATGACTGTATGGCTTACTGTTTTCTTTCCCTCCACTTCATCTATCAAATTCCGTAGAAACTTCTTTACTAATTCATTCTCCATCTCCGTTCCTCCTTTTCTGCTTATAGTATACCATATCTATTTAGGAAATGCAACCCTAAAAGTGGTGGCTGAGTATTTTCTTTTACACCACTTCTAAATTGCTTTTCAGTTTATTTGTTTGTATAATAAAGGCAAGGTAGCAAGGAGTGGAATGTTAAAGACCCACTAACACCTACGGGAATATTCGGAACATATTCTAAACACAACTAATCAAGGGATTTCGCATACTGTCCACAAACCTTAAAGAAGTTTGTGGATGAGAGGACTGCTCCTTGCTTACCTACTCTTGAGGTTCTCGATGAGCCTCTTTTTTTATACCTTGAATCAATTATATATTTATACATAAGTATGAATAATTATATCACTTTATTATAAGTTTTTATTTTCTTGTGTGCATCTGTGTGTACATAAGGGTAAATGTAAAAACGTGAAGAGCTTAGATTTCAACGTTTAGTGATAAAAGCACTTTAGTCGGGTGGGGTGAATAAAATTCATTTCGCTATTTTTCAACGTTTCTTATTTTTTAGGGTATTTTTAATTGTAGATAGTGTAGTCTATACAAGTAATGATAAAAGCTCACAAATGGCTTGATTTCAATGGTTACAGCAAACACCACTATAAAATTGACAAAACCCATTTTTGACTGTATAATAAAGACACCCCGAAGGGAAAACACCCACCCGTAGGGTGGGATATAAATCTACCGCTGTATTTAATAACTACTAAAACTATATAGCTGTTATTTACTGTGATATTTTTAGATGATAAAGTTATCCACAAATGTTAATGTATATGTTGATAACTTTGTGGATAACTTAGGGGAATGAAGGATAACTACTAACACCACTTGACAAATAGAAAGATATGTGGTATAGTATAGATGGGGAGGAAAAGAAAAAGGAGATGAGCTAGTTCTCATCTCCTAATTTAATAACTTTACATTCAAGATGTAAAGAAGAAATTAATCTCTGGATTGCGTAGGAATGTTTCCAGAACCTTCATCACCCAACGTTTCTCGAATGGCTTCTACGTCCTCATCATTACCTACATAATCCTCCTCTACTACATCCACAGGCACATCATGTGCATCCTCCCCAAATTCCTCTTTATATCCTTCATCAGGGAGTTCTTCAGGATTTTCACAATCCTCTTGAATTGGTACAGCAACAGGAACTACCTCTACATCACCATACTTTTTAGATTCATTGATTTGAGATTCAATCTCTGATTCAATAAATACCGTAAAGTCTTTGTGCATCTTTTCAACAGCTGCCCTGCCTTCAGCATCTACTTGCTGTTCTACCAGTTTCTTAGTTCGATAGAAAGCTTCACGCATTGCTTCCTCATCAAACTTTCCTTCCTTCTTCAGTTCATCAACAAATCGTTGATTGGTGAAGTTAATGGAACGGGCAATGGTTTGTAGTACCATTTGTACATTTTCTCGTACATCTTCATTCTTAATATTCTCCGTTTTCTTTAGGAAGAAATTAAGAGCTACCAGTACCAGAGCTACCAGTGCAGGAGAAAGTACAGCAATGGCAATTCCACCCAAAAATCCAACATCCAAATTCATAACATTACCTCCTTATATTTTATTTTCTAACCCTTAGCATTAAAGGGAACAGGAATAAATTCATTTTCCCAATCTTTTATCTTTCTATTATCTGCAATAAAAGCATTTACTGTACTCTCATCTTCCTCTTTTCCTACCCCAACTTTAATGAAGGTATAATAAGGATAGATGTTTTCATTCCCTACATAGATGATTCTCTGGAATAGTTCTGTAGGAGTCATCCCATAGTCAAATTGTACAGCACCACTCACTTCTTTAATGATTTGATTCACATATTTTTGGTGGGATGCCTGAAGAGTAAATACACCAAATCTGGGTTGCATCTTGAGCAACTCTACTTTTCCTGAAGCCATTTCGTGACCGCCGCATCTGTTTCTTTGCGATTTTCGCCCGACAAATGAATCGTCGCCTTGTCGTCTTTGGGCCCGCCTACCTGGATGATCTCCTTGTAGTACGCCGGATTGACTCGGCTTGCATCCACCAGCACCGCTCCTTCCACCTGCGAAACGATGCGCAACACACCGCCTAAGTCTGCCGTGCTTTTTGCGTACACGCCGATGTGGTAGGGCGTGGGCGTGTCCGGTGCAGGAGTTTCGGGCTCATCGACTACAAGCACCGGATCAAAGCGGTCGAGGTTGTAATCCTTGATGCGCTTCGTCAGCGTCTGTGCATACGTCGGGCTGGTCGCATACGTGCCGGTCAGCGCATTGACCGCTACTTCCCACGACTTCGCTGTGTAGACGGGCTTATAAAGCTGTACCCGTGTCGGCGTTGATCGGAAAAACTCGCCATGATCCTTGACGCTTTCTTCCCACGAATTGTATTTTCTAAAAGCGGCATCGACCTTGACGTACTGGCCGTTCACAAACTCGCTTGTGCTTTTCGTGTACTTCTCGCCCGTCCACGGTGCGCTTGCCTTGATGCCAAAAAGATTATTCGCTTTCCGGGCCAATTCCGAATTTCCGTTTGCACTTTCGACCATACCTTGCGCAATCGTCACGCTGGGCAAGATGCCCGACTTCTTGTAGTCCGCCTGTGCCAAAGGTGCAAGAAAGTCTATAAATTCTTCCGGCGTCCACTCCTTATCGCTCGACTGATGATAAAAAGCCGCAAGTGTGTCGGCTGTGGCTTCGGCTAC